>NFZD01001958.1_pt1 | contig 16559 bp, 27 predicted proteins | sample 1095381 | NCBI WGS metagenome assembly NFZD01 (sample SAMN03609891, study PRJNA323583) | gut metagenome | isolation source: feces | host: Rattus norvegicus | place: Denmark: Riget | collected 2013 | reverse complement strand
GAAACAAAGAAGATAAAGAAACTTCAGAAGCAACTTTCAAGAAAACAGAAAGGAAGTAACAACTGGAATAAGGCAAGGATTAAACTTGCCAAAGTATATAAAAAGATAAACGATAGAAAACAATACTATCTTCACGCAGTAAGTAATTCACTCATTGACGAAAACCAAGTCATATGTATGGAGGACTTGAACGTGAAAGGAATGGTGAAGAATCATAATCTTGCCGAAAGTATTTGTGAAATGAACTTTGGTGAGTTTCGTAGAATGCTTGAATATAAGACGAATTGGTATAACCGAAAGATAGTATTTGTTGATAGGTTTTATCCATCAAGTAAGACATGCCATAATTGTGGCTACGTCAATAAAAACCTCACATTAAAGGATAGACAATGGATATGCCCTCAATGTGGCGAAATAATTGAAAGGGACTACAATGCGGCATTGAATATACTTGATGAAGGTTTAAGAATAATAGGTAGCAGTACTACCGAATTTACGCTTGTGGACTACCCAACCGTGGATGACCCAATCAGAAATGATTTGCTAAAAAGCAGTGATAGGTTGAAGCAAGAAGTTAATAAAGAACATACAAGTTTGTTCAAGTTTTAACATACTGTTATATGATAGCCTCAAGGGAGACATCACTAAATATAAGGAAAATATTTCCGATTATGTTTATTTCCTATTCATATTCAGAAAGACTTGCACCTCTTTTGACCTCTCACAGTATCATAGCCAAGATATTGAATGGGATATTCTTGTCCCATTATATGAGAAAATGATTAGTACGCTCAAAGCGCAAAAGAAAAAGTTTTCTTAAAATGTGTTAAAAATTTGCTTTTTCAATTTATTATTGATATTTTTGCATCAAATTTACTTTTTAATTACAAATAAATGAATACAGAAAAACTTAAAGGATTAGTCAACGGTTGGGTACGCTTGGCTAGAGAAGATGTTCGCAACAAGGTTGTTGAGCTTATGGAAGGAACAGAAACCACAGCAGAGCAGCTCGCAGAGGCCCTCTCTATTCCATTGGATGAGTTGAGATGCGTTCTTGAAGGTGTCAACGAGATTTCACTCACCACATTCGCAACACTGCTTACCGCCACTGGACACGTCCTCTCTATAGAGACCGAGGAGGAGGCAATGCGTAAGCAAGTTATTCACACCCCAATGCCGCCACGCGGTTTTATACCACACCCTCCATATCATACGGATGAGGCGTCAATGGAACATGGCACAAGGCCACCATTTGGAAGACGCCCAATGGGTGAGATGCCACCATATGGTAGGCGTAGCAAGCCAATGAATTTCGAACATCGTGAAATACCACAGCGTCCATACGAGGCTCCTCATACTCCAACTTCACCTTTCATGAACAAAAGCTCTGAGGAACTTCAAAGAATCATCAAGGAGCGTTTGTGGGATACAGAGATTGACCTCCCTACTGCATCCAAGGAGATGATGGTGAGATTCCTTGACGAGAAAAATCGTAGAATGAGCGAGGTACGCAGAGCTAAGGAGCTTGAGGAGGACCCAAAGATTAACGCTTGGAAGCAGCGTATTCAAAAGACCGTAAACGAGAACCCACGGCTCGCCGATTGGATGCACAAATACATGGGTGGACTTGAGGATTAAAGTTCTTAATCATAGTCATATATTAAATTTTTATTTTTATAAATGGGGTAGAAGCCAAATTCTACTCCATTTTTTTGTTTTTTTGATTTTTTTTCTATATTTTTGCACCAAAAGCTTAGCAATGTCTAAAAAGAAAACAGAAGAACAAGAATTTATGCCTAGCAAATATCAAGAAGCGATATTTGACTATATCAAAAAAGGACAAGGGCATTTAGTAATCGAAGCAGCCGCAGGAAGTGGCAAAACCTCAACTCTCGTCCGTGCTCTTTCTCTTATTCCCTCCGACAAGCATATCCTACTTACTGCATTTAACAATGACATTGTTAAAGAATTGGCAAAACGTACAAAGAATTTTCCAAATGTTGAGACAAGGACTCTTCATGGAATGGGCTTACTTTTTCTGAAGCGTAATTTTGAAAACAAACCCCTTGAGATTGACGAATTCAAATATGCTTCAATTATCAAAAACAATATTTGGGATTTTTCATCTTTACCGTATCGTTCCCTAAGGGGAAGAATGTTTTACAAATATCGTGATAACGTCCAAAAATACATTAACTTTGGACGATATTACCTTTGCCAAACCCCCAAGGATTTGGATTTCATTGAGGAAAGATATGACATTGAGACAATTGCCGACGAGAAGGAGGTTGCCATTAAAATTATGGAATGGGGAAAATCCGAGCTTGATACCATAGACTATGGGGATATGATTTGGCTACCTAATGCATTGCTTCTTAAACCATACGGCCTTCTTTATGATTACATCTTGGTGGATGAGTGCCAAGACATGAATAAAGCAGAGAGGGAGCTTATCTTAAAGTGTTTTAAGATGGGCACAAGACTTATTTCCGTAGGCGACAGAAACCAATGCATTTACAGTTTCGCTGGTTCTGACCCACATTCATTCGAGGAAATTTGCAGTCTTCCCAACACCATTTGCCTCCCACTTAGCATTTCATATCGTTGTGCCTCCAAAATTGTGGAACATGCAAAGAGTATTGTATCTTCAATCGAGCCTAATGATGATGGAAGAGAAGGAAAAATCATTCATGACGCCCCACTCGACATTGTAGAGGACGGTGATATGATTCTATGCCGAAACAACGCACCGCTTCTCCAAGTATACAACACCTATCTTAAAATGGGGAGGAAGGCATACATAAGGGGCAAGGATATTGGAAGCAACCTAAAGACGATTGTAAGGTCAACCAAACAATCTGACCTTAATGTTGACAGACGCGCGGATGGCGTATTCGCAAGGCTCTACGACGATTTATTTTCCACGAGGAATAAACTTATGGACTCATTCCATATAGACAGCGAGACGGCCTTAAAATGCCGCCAAATCCAAAATAAATTGGATAATATAAAGGCACTTGAGATACTTGCGGAAGGAATCAATACAAGCGATGAGCTGATTGGAAAGATTGATGAGATTTTTCCTAAGAAATCCAAGAAGGAGGGCATTGCGCTATCTACTGTCCATAAGGCCAAGGGGCTCGAAGCCAATAATGTATACATTGTCTGCAACTCCTTAATGCCAAGCAAGTCCGCCAAACAAGATTGGGAAATAAGGCAAGAATACAATCTCATGTATGTCGCCTACACTAGGGCAAGAAACACCTTGGGGTTTATTGATGAAAAAGGATTTGAGGATTTTGACACATCAAGTTCCAACAGCATCAAGAAACTCAAGACTATTGAGACACAAGTAAATCAAGTCCTTGGCAAGTCGACAAAAGTCATAATGAATGAAGACAATGTCAAGCGCATTATAAACAATGCGGAGAAAATTGACAAAAATATCTTGACAAGTTCTACAATCAATCTTGCCACTTCGCCTAATACAAGAAAAGTCAACGCATTCGCTGACTTCCTTAAAAATAAGAAGAAAAGAAATTTTAAATAAGATGAACAAGAATAAAGTTACGAAGATTATCAAGTTTTCCGCCGCATGGTGCGGACCATGTAGGGCTTTTTCGCCCACATTCAAGAGAGTGTCCGAGATGGACGTATATAAGGGCATCACCTTCCAAGAGATTGATATTGAAAAGGACGAGGAAGGAGAGGTTCTTGCAGCAAAGTATGATGTCAAGTCAATTCCGACAACCGTTCTTATGGATGAGAACGGAGAACAGATATACAAGCTGATGGGAAATGTGACAGAGAAGGATTTCATGGAAATAATCGATGAGGCGTTGAAGGATAAATGATAATCGGTTTTGCAGGACGTATGCGCAGCGGCAAGACAGAGCTTTCTCGTATCTGTACCCAATACGGATACATTAGGCTCTCCTTCGCCATTCCCCTTAAGGAATTATGCGCAAAGCTATTAGGAATAGCCACAGATGAGCTCAATACCCTTAAGAATAACAAGACACCCATTGATTTTGTCATAGACGAAGGGACTTGTACCCTTTTGTCAGAGGAAACCAATATCCCATTAGGCATAACAAGAGAAACATGTGAAGGGCATCAAATCAATGATGTGCGAGACTTACTCCAATTCATTGGAACCGATTATATTCGTAAGCATAATACCAATTGGCATGTCAATAGATTAAGAGAACGGATTAATCCCAATGAGAATTATGTGTTTGATGATGTGAGGTTTCCCAATGAAAAGAAAATGATTGAGGAGCTTGGGGGGGATTGTTGGTTTGTCACAAGGACAACACTCGATAATATTTCAAGCCACCCCTCAGAAACATCAATCACATGGAAGGACTGTTGGAACAAGGTAATCATCAACAATTCGTCACTTGAAGAATTGTTGTTCAAATGGAATACCTTTTTCGCCAATTATAAAGAGTCTTGCAATGTTAGGGACAAGGAGTTTGAAAGAATACTTGAAAATGGGGATTATAATGAAATCAAGCCACTCTCCATGTCTGACATGATGCTTCTTTCAAAATCAATGTTTACATATGTACCCAAGGACTTGGATATTGACAAGATTGAAGGTATCACATTGAATGCAAGTAAAACACTTACAATAACATACAAGGATGGCTCTATTGAGATAATAGAGAATCCCTTGAATATAGAAGATTTGAAAATGTATGTCAAAAAGAGTTGATTTTGAATATAAGGATGGGTCAAATATCTTTTTTTGCAGTGACACCCATTTCGACCATAAAAACATAATCGCCTTTTGCAACAGACCGTTTGAGAATGTTGAGGAAATGAACCAAAAGCTTATCGAAAATTGGAATGCAAAAGTGCCAAAAAATGGATTGGTATTCCATCTTGGAGACTTTGGATGGGGAGGATATCAAGATTACAAGAAAATACGAGAGCAGCTAAATGGCGATATAGTGCTCATCAAAGGTAATCATGACTTCCGCAACGGATGCCAAAGCGCCGCCCAATATGACGAGCTTTTCCTACACACATCCCAACAGATGCTAATCAATATCGAGGGAAGGAAAGTATATCTCAATCATTGTCCATTACTCTGTTATGGAGGGACATATAGAGACCCCAAAGGTCTTGTATATCAATTATTCGGACATGTTCATAGTGGACCGAATGCAAAGGGGGAGGACTTAGTTAGACTTCAATACCTCTTTCCAACCCAATACGACGTTGGAGTTGACAATAACGAATACGCACCAATTTCATGGGAGGAAGTAAACAAGAAGATTGGAAAACAATTGCTTCTTAGCAAATATAGAAAAAGAAAAGCATCACAATGAATGAAATTGATTTCACGCCATTTGTAGGACATCAAGTGTTCATTAATGATAATGAAGTACAAATTGTTGGCATATTAGTTTATGCGGAAAGCTATCCATTGGATAACTCATATTATCTATGCCGCATGCGACTCTCAATTTATAATATTAAAAATGTAATGATATGTAATAAATCGGTTGCGATGCTATTATCCAAAGACACAATACAAATTCGTTTGCTAACTACTTTAGAACAAAGATGTTATAAGATATTTTGCAAGAAAAACCCAACAACAAATTTTCATGTTAGCTCACATACTGCTTGCAAATATCTTTTTTATTTTCCAATGAGTTTTTATGCAAATATTTCTTCTAAAGGTGTTGAAATTTAAATTTGATGCTATGATAAACAAACAGTTTAAACCATTAAGCGAAATTGAAGACTATATAGGAAAACCCATCATTTTAGCTAATGTTAATGAGCTATACGCAGAAGTCATATATATGGTAGGTATAATTTCTTCATATGAGCCACATGGGTCTTATTGCTTCATGAGATGGGAATTCTTTTTCTATTATAGCGACACGGACTGTGTGACTTTCGAAAAAAAATGTAAGAGCATTATTGGATTTAATGATTCTGATATCTTTCGTCCGCTCGATTTATCCGAAAGAAGAGCCTATGCTTATTTTAAGCAAGTCTTTAAAGATGAGGAAAAAAGTGATTATTTAACAAAACGTCAAGCTATGAAGTTCTTTGCTTATTTTCCACTACCAATTATTTTCTAATCATTTAAACGAAAAAACATGGGTTACAAACATCCAAACGGCAAAGTCGTCAAGAATTGGAATAGAGCAAAATTTCCAAGAACAGCGAAAGCCTTTAAGAAATTAGCTGAAATTCCGAAGATAATGGGCATGCATGCTTCTTATCTTAAAAGCGGAAGATATTTGGCATCCATCGGTGATGCACTAATGAAATAACTAAAAACCATGAAAAACCTAATAATTCCAGATGTTCATGGAAGAACCTTTTGGAAGGATGCAATAAACAAACATCTATCGGATGTTGATAAAATCATTTTCCTTGGAGATTATCTTGACCCATACTCATGGGAGAAAATTAATCGTCTTGACGCCATCAAGAGCTTCAAGGAAATACTTGACTTCAAAAAGGAGAATATGGATAAGCTTATCCTTCTCCTTGGGAATCATGACCTCCAATATTGGGATGACCATTTCTTCACACTCTCAAGATATGATTCCATCAATTCAATCGAAATTGAAAGGCTCTTCACTGAGAATAGACCATTATTCTCTCTTGTACACGAGGAAAAAATAAATGGAAAAAAGTATCTCTTCTCTCATGGCGGATTAATGAACAGTTGGGTTAATTCCCATATGAACATTATCAAGAGATTAACAATTGACAATCTCAATAACCTCCTTTATTCAAGAGACGGCATTCTTATTCTATGTGATGTCTCTAAGTATAGGACAAAGGGAGGGTATAATGTTGGAAGCATTGTATGGTCGGATGTAAGGGAAAAATTTGACAATGAAAATGAAAGCGTTGTCTTGCCATTTGACTATCAAGTCTTTGGCCATTCACAGCAAGATGAAGACCCAATCATTACCGATAAATGGGCATGCCTTGATTGTAGAAAGGCCTTTCTGTTGGATGAGAAGGGAGAATTTCAAATTATAAATTAGGTTATGATATCAATTGAAGATTTAAAAGCATTGGAAGGAAAAGCAATTTATTTGGATTTGCTGTACACAAATTGGACGTATAGCCAATATATTGGAAAATTGCAAAAAGTGACGCTTTGTGAATATTTCTATGATTGCCACATTGTATTATGGCACCCAATCATATGTTTCAATTATGGCTATCCATTGCATTGATGCACAGAGAGTTTCATGGCAGACTTATACAACATCAAAGAATGTAGAGCATTAAACTTAATAGAGCAGTTATCATTCGTCAAGCAAACGTACCATCATCAGCCATTAACCATGGAAAATGCCAAAACTTTTTTCTATGGTTTTCCAAACATCAAACCTTATGACAATAGAAGAACTTAATGCGACATTAAACAAGCCATCATTAATTTGGCGGCCGACAGATAGGGGCATCACTTGGATAATGGGAATACCTCAATCCATCAAGAAAATAGCTGAAGAAGCAATTTATAGGATTGAATTTTCATTCATCTTCTGTGCTGTCAACAAGCGCCCTTTTATCTATTATAATAATCTTATAACTTTGAATCTTCAAACGCCAAACTCTTGTAGACTTTTAAACCCCATGGAGCAAAGAGCCTTTTTTCATCTTCAAAAAAAACAATCCAAATTCCTCGGTACTGTTTATAGAAAGGAATCTTTAGAAGAAAAAGATTATAAACTATTATTATCAGTTCTTCCAATATCGTTTAGTCAATAAAAAAAAAGAGAGCCAAGAAACAAATCTTATCTCTCTTTTTTGTGTTTTTATAAAATATTCTCCAATATATTCTTTGTCGCTTCCTTAATCAGTTCCTTAAGCTCCTCTTCAGTGAGCCTAATCTCATGACCCTTACTCTCGGTAACCCTATGCGCTTTTGGCCATAGGACCATACACGTGTCATATCTTCCAAATGGGTTTTCAGTTGTTCCAGCGCTCATACATTTAATATACCCTGAACATCGCATTCCATCCTCAAATGTCACGTTGATTGCGTATTGTTTTGACCTCGGCATATTGTCACTCTTGTCATAGTCACAATATCCTCCGTCACCTTGGTTATTCCCATCACCCAAATTGGCGCATGGATAAATCTCCACGTCACTTACAGTAGGAATGGAACCGATTGCCTTACGATAATCGTCAATGGCTTGCCAATGCTCATCATGATAAAGCCTATTGTCAATACCATATTTCTTTACAATCTTATAGATTTGGTTAATCCTAGCCTTCATTGTGGTTGGTCTTCTTCCCATTGACCTATCCATCTCACCATCACCAATCAAGTTTGGATTCTTGGGCCTCGCCTCATTTATCCTCGCCTTGAGCCTTCTCTTGAAGTCTTCCTTTACCGTAAAGTCAACAAGATAGAGATTCCTCTGCATGTCACTGATAAACGACTCGCAATCACTCTTCATTCCAACATAGGAATCACCCTTCTTGTCAATTTTCTCCATAAAGACATTTGTCTCATCAATAACATCCTCAACGAACTTCGTTAGACTTGAGACCTTATATGTTGTCGGTTTCAATTGGTTAAGCGGCAACTTTCCGTTGATTGACTGTTCCACCTCTGACACTTGGTCTTGGAAATCAGCAATCCTATCCGCAATCTCATCGCATAACTTATGCTGTGACATATTGTCCGCATCCCAATGAAGCATCTTGATGGCAGTCTTCCACCCCTCGCACTTATTTATAAATTCAAGAACTGTCTTGTCCATGATTTAATCCTTCTTACTTTAGCTTTTTTCTAATATTATAAATATCAGCTCAACTCGTTTTCTTCAAACGAAGTATCAATCGGTTCATCTTCTTTAAGGCCCTTGTCCTTCCTCTTCTTTCTCCTCTCCGCACGGCAATCCTTCAAGTCCTCGTCAGCGTTGATTTGAATCTTCTCATTCTCAACCCATGCGCGAGTCTTGAGGCGAGAGTCAACATACGCCTTTGGAGCGCCACTGCCCAAGATGTATATGCCACTTGACATAAGGAGCATCGCCATATCACCCATATCAGTGTCAACCTTACCGTCAAAGGTAACGTCATAAACCAACACAAAGCACATGACAAGACCAACAACGACACCCATAACGGCAGACGCCAATACGGTAACGCTGTTGACACTCATCGAAGACTTGTCATCAATGGAAGCCTTTATGTTACGAATTATCCCCATCCCCAATTATAACTCTTTTTTCAAATAAATAGTTATTTTATCTTAAAAATCATTAATCCATTTGGCATTATAAAAAAATGAAGATATATTTGCAGATGAGAAAGCATATTAATAATGAAAAATCTTAAAATAGACGAAAACATAGCAACAAAAAGAAATTTATTCTATAAATTTCTTGAAACCAAAGGCTTGGTTGATGTTTGGAAAAAGAACGTATACGAGTTAAACTATGTTCATTTAATTCCAAAAAAAAGGCAATTACTATATTTTATCAATCCTTTTTATCACCCACGCATTTCGAATGGCTGTACAGAAAAAATAATTAATGATTCTTTCATATGGGGAAAGACAAGAGAGGGCAGCCTTTTTTGGTGTGGCATACACCACGAGTGGGCCAAATACTGTCATCAACATTATAACAAATAAGCTAATGGCAAAAATAAAATTAACAAATCAAAGAAAACATATCGTTAAATGCTTTAACGCGTTCTTAAAAGAGCAAGAAATCGCTGATAAATGGAGAGCTAACATGTACAAATTCCATCCGCCACATATGGTGCCAATAAAATATCGGCTGTTATATTGTATAAATCCCATCTATTATAAGGGTCTGATATTTAATGAGACACCGATTAGCATAGGCATTATCAATTATTCGTTTGCTTGGAAAGATACAGTTGAAGGGCACGAATTTTGGTCTGAAAAAAATAAACAGTGGAAAGAATATTGGAAAATGCATAGGTATGAAAAATAGGATTAAATTAACAGAAAGACAAAAAAAATACGCTATTTGTTTCTATAAATTTCTCAAAGAACGTGATGCATGGGAAAAATGGAAAAACAATATGTACATTCAGTTTCCTCCGACCCTCACAAATAAAACGGTTATCCTTTATTGCATCAATCCCCTCTTTTGTCATCGGTTGGTTTTGGGTGACCGTAATTACGAATCTTTTATTGATTATTCATTTTGGTGGTATAGAACAATAGAAGGAGAAGAGTATTGGAATAGATTAGATAACGAATGGCGTGCATATTGCCGAAATGTTGCACCTTCAGATTGGCAGTAGTTAACTAAACATAAATTTTATGACACGAGAAGAAGCACAGAAGAAAGCTCTGTTTGATATTGAGCAAACCATAAAGAAATATGGGGAAGACCAAATCTATTTGGCGGCTCCACAGCTTGGAAAAAACACTTGGCCCTCCGTGAAATCCGTGAATCCATCATCAATGACGTTCCGCTTGAGAATAATTCCAATGTTATTGACGGCTACATCAAGCTTGACAAAGAACTTAAACGAATTAAAAGAAAGGGACTGATTGATGAATAGCTTTAAACAACGACCAAAACGTATAAATTATATCACCAAAAAGAAAAGGAAAGTGTGTCAAATGTTTTTTGATTTTCTCAAAGCTCACGACGCATATGACGCATGGCGCACAAATATCTATAAACAGCATCCATGGTACAAGCTTGAGAAAAAGTATATGATACCTTATCTCATTAACCCAATCAACCATCCACGTCTTGCACTCAATGACATAACATATCAATATAAAAACTTTATCGATTATTCATTTATTTGGGTAACCACACCACAAGATGACGAATATTGGAGACATCTCCATAATGAATGGCTTAGAGAACTTAAAAACAAATTGCACGAGGATTATGAAGCATACCGAATGTAGTTCATAAATAAAGAAACAACTAAATGACCTATCTTGAAATCGTTAAAGAATTTGTCCTTTTCCTCAAGGAAAATAATGCCCTTAAAGCATATAAGGAAAACGTATATAAGGCACATTCGCCACAATTTTTTTCAAAAAATAAAGAATATGAACTATACTACTACATGAATCCTCTTGTTTGCCTTAAAGGGACATGGTTACCCTATGATATTAGAAATCTCATAAATCACTCATTCACATGGGCTTGCACACCTCAAGGTAGGGGATATTGGGCACATTTGCATTCGAAGTGGATGGATTGCGTGCGAAGGAAAAACATAACATATAATCCAAATCCGTCATTAAAACATGAAACATGCAAGAAGTAACATACAGAGAAATACAAAAAGAGTTTGTCTTATTTCTCAAACAACACAACGCCGATAGATGTTCGTTACCAAATCCTGACAGAAGGTGACAGCCTTCTGTCAGCCATGGCACTAAACGTATGCGGTATTTCAGCCGATACGGAGCTATCTCTCACTTAGCGGCATCGAATGCCGCATTCTAATACTATTTGCACTACTTGGTTATCGCAGCTTAAAACCATATCCTGTCGTGATTTTACGTGTGGAGGGATTACGTTTTCCGCAACCTACACAACTCTACACCACTTGCGTCAATGAGAAGCAGCGAGGGCGCTGCTTCTCATTATAAATAGTAAGATATAAAAAAATAAATTTCAAGTAATAACTATGAAAATATTAAGTTCTTCATAAGAATTAATAGTTATTAGCTAACAAGTAAAAACCCTTAAAGAATACAAGAAAAATATTGACTTCTCAAAGGCTGCGCAATTAAATATGAGGACATACGATAGATTCTATTGTGCCATGAACCCATTAATAAGATTCTTCAATAAGCATACTTCACCGCACATACAACCAACTTCATGGATAATAGGGGTATTTAGTTGGTCGGCCAGTGACCAAGGTCAAAACTATTGGAAAAGCCTCCATGACAAATGGTATGAAAAAATGAAAAACGTCGATATAATTAACGAGAAGACATGATAAACAAAATAACAACAATCCTTAAACTAATCAAGAACCTCCTCGTAAGGAAAAGCCATTATACACTTCACTTTACAGCGGAGAGAGACAGACTTGGAAACAAGCATTGGTATTATGACTTCAAGAATTGGGGGTTTGACCATGCCAACCTTGAGATGGTAAGCGGCGCGGACAAGCTGTGCGAGGAATATGCTGACGGAAAAGATGAGGTGACCATCAACATTATCGCTTCCAAAAGACAAAAGCCATACCTTAAAACGGAGGTAAGGGAAGAATTTATTGCGGTCAAGCCCAAAGACAAAAACCTCTCATTTGCAGACAAATATCTTCTCGGAATGTCATATTATGCGGTAAACGATTATGGAACGATGAGGGAAATGTGGATATGTCCAGTTACACTGTTTGTTCTCGGACGTTATCCAAACTATCTTTATATATCAAAAGCAAATGGCAAGCATTAAAAACCAATCCCACAATCGTATATCATTGAGAAAGCTTAAAAAGTACATTGGAAAACTCGTTGTCACATTTGAAAACGGTCCATGTTATATAGGGAAACTCAATAGCGATGCTCGTCAACTGTTAATGGAGCTTCCAAAAGAATTCAGCTTTTGAATACCGTAGATTTGTATTATCAGCCATATATAATGCCAAGTGGGTGATATCCTTTTGAGTCAATAAAAATTCCAACATTAGGGCTTGCCCTTTATGATAAAAATAATGATTATAAGCTAATCCATTCATGATGCCACCAATCAAGACATACTCCTCAATAGAGGAGAAGAAGAAATACCTTCAATCCCTTGTGGATAAGAAAATATATTACCAAACATCCACATATGTATACGTCGGCACGCTTTATGCATATGTTTATGTTGAAAACGGCAAATATTTCCACATAACATTAAAGGATGCAATAACATTTGACAAAGGAATTAAAGCAACCTTTCCGTCTCAAAGAGAAGTGCTGATGATTAACTACGGAAGCCAACTACCAACAGAATTGACAAAAGAGCAGAATGCCGAACTCCACCATCGCAGCCGAAAGACTAGAATGAAAAAATTTTATTTCTTAATACGCACAAAGAGGCATAACTACCACAATTTCACATTTGTCGATTGGTACGAAATCCTATAATTCTCTCAAAAAAAAAAAAGATGTTATTCAATTTGAGAAAACTCTTAATCAAGCGTTCCCATAAACTTAAGGGAAAAATATGCACTTGCGAGACAAAGATTGGAAAATATATAGGGAAATACGAAGGGGCCTTACATAATGAGAATGGACGCCTTATCTACCATTTTTCCAACCTCTACCGTATTAACAACACATTGACGCCGCTTCTTAAATTCGAAGCCGATGACTCTTTTTTCCACACATGCAAGTGGTTCTCACTCAAATTGGCGGACAAAGCACATACACAATATTATCTCCAAGCGCAAAGAATACACCAATACAACTCATATCTAAAGCAATGGAAAAAAGAAACCAAGAGATGTCGGTAATGTGGAAGCACTTCAAGCAGTTCCTCAAGAAACGAGGCCTTTATAGAGAGTACCACCACAATTGCGCCAATTCCCACTTGGCTGTTATAAGCCTTCTAATGTAATAGCAAGATACATCTACCCATTCATCAACAAATATAAACATCGAGCCATCTGAATTTATCAATTCCGCATTTGATTGGACTGAAACTTCAAGGGGTGGGATTTTTGGAATGACATTAACCACGAATGGCGCCAAGCCATCAAATCTCTCTAATACACTATTACCGCATGAACCCATTTATCAATCAATCCATACAAGAGCTCAAAGGGAAATTGTCATAATTGAAAAACGCTCGCCATCTAATCTTACTTGCTTCTACATCGGCAAGCTCATAGCAAAAAAAAAACACTTAGAGGTGATGACAAAATAATCCCCCACAATGTTTTTGAAATAAACACAGGACTTATGCGTAAGTATGTGGCCGATTGGTCATTTATACACCGTCAAGCAATGTTTAGCCAAAAAGACATCCGTCAAATAATCGAAGCCAACCAAAGACAATTAGAGAAATATTTCTAAATATCAGATAAGCCCCATGCTTAAATTCCTTGCACGAATCTTTAACAAGAAATACTATGCCTATCTCAACTACAAATCCTTGATAGGGAAAACCGTCGTATTCTCTACAACAAAAAGTTATTCGGTATATGTTGGGAGGGTCATATCCGTGACAAAGATAAACGGCAGATATGATGTCCATTTTCTCAATACATACCAACCCCAATTCAAAAGGATGGATGAAGACATATTGCGCGTTCCTTGGAACTACAAGCATGCGTTCTTCTCTGTGAACACCGACGATTTGTTCGGCATAAGAATATCGACAAGAAAAGAAATAGCCAAATATGTGAGATACGATAGAACGCTCATGACAATGATAAGATATCCACAACTAAAAATAAACAATAATGAATATAATTATACAACATTTGGCGAACTCTATGTTCAATCAATAAACATCCCCAACTAAAACAATGTACCTACCAAAATGGATAGAAGCCTACCTCAATAAAAGAAAGCTCAAAAAACTCCATCCACTGAAAGGCCAAATCATAGCCATCCGAAAACCCAATGCCCATACCTTGATAGGGCAAATGAAGGAGGCTTATGTCACCGAAAACGGCTCCCTTATCATCAATCTCGCATACACATTCCATAACTATTCACCCTTAAGATGGGAATGGTACTATATGCCATGGGGTCATTTCCGCATACCACCACGATATAGTCTCAGCAAGGCAACAAGCCAAGAATTGTATCAATATATCCGAGCAAGACGGCTGCGTAAGACTGCCAAGCGCTTCGGATTAAACTACGACATCCGACTATCCGCATTAGAATAAAATCAAACCCACATGGACAACAACGATTCAATTATCGAACAAGCCAAAGCGCTTCAAGGGCAAATCTTGACATATACATATGATTCCAAGACGTTGATTGCACAAATCAAAAATTCATTCATCTGTAATTCTAACAGACAACCATATACATCAATAGATTATATTCTTGACGGCTCTTCAACCCTACCATTGAGCATCCTCCATGCAAGTCTTCCATCAGAAGACATATTAACTATGAACAAACCAACATCAGAGAATGTGGAACTCTTTAGAAAGATAAAGAGAAGAGACGGAATGCGCCAAATCTTTAAAACATTTCATTTCAAATCCAAACCATGAACGAAGAAAAAAAATACAAGCCATTTATAGGGAAAATAATCATATTCACAACTAATAGTGGCATAAAAATGGGAAAATTGGACGGCATCCTCTCTACCCCTTTCGGAACATCACTGAAACTCTCACAACTTTTGTCCCAAGAATACTGCATCTACTCAAATCAAATCATATGGAGCCCCCTTGCCAACTCATTAATATATCCATGCCACTTGATAAAGACAATAACAAAACCAACGCCACAAGAAACAGCCATATTCAAACGCGTTAAAAGACAATATAACATCAGAAGGCGTCTTTCCTCATTTGAACTAAAAATAATGCAATCATGACAATCCAAAAAATCAAACAATATATAGGACAAACAGTATTCGTCAAATATGAGCTTTTCCCACAATATAAATACATCTTGGAAATAAAAGATGTCGATGAGGAGTCTGAAAGAGCCATCGCCTCTTCATATCTTGAAGTACGCAACAAAAATGATTATTGCGCTTTTTATAACACCGAAGCCTCCCTTCCATATGCCGACGACTTTTCTTTCATCATACGTCCATTAAAGCCTATCGAAAAGGCCATGTACAATACCATTAAACAATTCATGATAAAACGCAACAACTTTCGCGACACAAGAGTACACCATATCAAAGAATTAAAACGCATAGTCAAATATCTTTCAATCTATCTCACATGAAAAAAATTATGGAAAAAAGCTCTATCCAAATGCGAAAAATTGAAGAAGTCCTCGATACCGCAATAAATAACTCCAAACCAATTCTATTCAAGAAATACTCAATGGAATATGTCGGCAAAATACATTAATGACGAAAACAAAATAAACATAATATTCACTTCCTCTTTGAAATAAACGCAATAAGAGATACGACAAAAGAGGAATTGAAACAATATAACAGAATAAGATATGCCTCATTAAAACTTCAAATCTCAGATTAAATAACCCAATGCACAAGAAGAAGGAAACAAAGTCTTCCTTTTTTTAACGAATTTTTTTTTCCAGGATTTTTTTAACACCAATGTTAAATAAAAAGCACCCCCTCTATCATTTTCAAAGAATTTTTTTTCCAGAATTTTTTTACGAAGGCCTTTAAATAAAAATAGGAAGGGTGTTATTTTAGGGCATTTTTTTTTCCAGAATTTTATTTAGAGAACTGTTGCCATGTTAAAGAATGTTAAAACCCTCGGTGGGGAGGGAGGTTACATAGGTGGGGAGGGTAGTGCCCACCCATATCGGCAGTAATGTTTCACGTGAAACAAGTGTAAGGATATTTTACCAATAAAAAAGGGTGAGGAAATATCCCCACCCAAGTGTAAAGTATTTTCTTATGAAAATTGTTTCATTTTTT
>NFZD01006972.1_pt1 | contig 16715 bp, 19 predicted proteins | sample 1095381 | NCBI WGS metagenome assembly NFZD01 (sample SAMN03609891, study PRJNA323583) | gut metagenome | isolation source: feces | host: Rattus norvegicus | place: Denmark: Riget | collected 2013 | reverse complement strand
TCGCCTTTTTCTAATTCTCTCATGGTAAAGTACTCCCTGCTAAATAATTCACAATCACATACTTTTTACATCTTTTAATTTTTAAAAGATCTTGTTTACTAGGTTTATCTAAATTGAATAACCTATCATGAGCAATACAATACATCATTCCTTCAGTTTTATTCATACCACTATAGGCAGAATAAATACAATTAACACACTTTTTAATCTCCATTCATCCTCTACTCCTTTTCAAATTCATCTTCCATATTTTTAATTATATCCACAGTTGTGGGTAGATTAAACCATCGTTCACCCATTTTTGAAAAACTACCAGTTGTAAAGTCTTCAAATAAATCTTTCGCTGGATCAAATCTTTCATTAGTTGGGTCACCATTAATATGTTTCCAGTCATCCTTAAGAACTACTTTACCAATTAATGGAGTTCTTCCAATATTATGTGAAATAATAATTGATGGATAAAGTGAACTAAAGTCAAAGTCAATGACATATGCAAATACAAACATTGACTGTTTACCATAAATCATTTCACCTTCATGTGCATTATTCATTGGATCACCAACTAATGCACCTTCAAAACCACCTTTTATGATTGGTCTAGTCCAATCAGGTTCACCATCTTCATCCAACTCATATTCTAATTCTTCAGAAGCATCGTCATCTTTTTTATTATCATATTTAATATTGGTATTATTACCAAGAATAATATTTAAGTTACGATAATAATCTAAAAATACACGATTCTTTAAGAATACAGTTTGTGAGAATATAGAATCATAATCTGTTGCGTTATCATAAGCTCTCTGGAAAATAGCATCTAAATCTTTTGTCTTTCTTTCGATGCCCATCTGTAAAAGTACGTCTTTAATGTTATATAATACGAACTTACGATAATTAACATATGGAAGAGTTTTAATATTAGCTTCATCAGAATAATCCAATTTACTATCTTTTAACTCTTGTTGAGCAACCGATGTTAAATTCATAGATGGTAATTCTGCTTGTCCTTTTCTAACCTTTGCATAATTAGTTAATTGGTCTAAATAAGTTGTATATGATGCACATCTAAAAACATCTTTCTTTGTCTTAAAATCAAAATGAATCCTATCTTTTTTAAACCAAAGATATTTATATTTGAAATCTGGATGACAAATATATTCCATTGGATCTTGCCCTAAGACATTTAATCTAGCAATGAAATAAGGCATATCATATGGAAGGTTCCATATCAGTACGAAATCTCTTTTTAATGTATTGATTAATCTAAACACAGAACGAATCAATTCAAGCTCATCATCATACATATAAATTTGATATTTTAAATCTCCATAAGATTCATCAAAAGCTGCATGACATTCGTTAATAAAATTATCAATATCATTCTCAAATTCCTCTATTTGAGGGTTATTTGGATTTCGTAATAAAAATGTGAATGATGTATTTAATTCATCATCAACTACAGTTACAGCATTGATAGGGCATTCACCATCAGTTGGAACCCCAACAGAATCAATACCATCAACCTCAATATCTAAATACTGTTTAGTTACTTTAGTATTTAAATCATTATCTGCATAATGAAGTAACCATTCAATTCTAAAATAATTTTCATATGGAAAATCGGTTCCAGTTACATATGGAACATGGTGAAGTTTCTTTAAAGAATAAAAGTTCTTAGTTTCTTTACACCATTTCGCATATTGTTTCATACTATCAGGAGCAATCTTTTCTATATATTTTAAAACATCGTTAAATGGAACTACCCATTCATCACAATCTTCAATATAAAAGAACTCTGGATAATAAGACAAATTTCTTTTTTCTTCTTTTAAAACATAAAATCTCAGTAATGGATTTTCAATTTCCATTACTCTTTTTTCACCAGTAGATGTATTCTTTAAAACAACAGTTGCTACATCTGGGTATTCTGGTGTTTTTCTTGAATAGTACACATTCAATAATAATTCATTTCTGAAATCTTGTACACCTAAAATTCCTTTTCCAGTATTAATTAATGGATAAATACTTTTAGCCATTTATTTATCCCTCCAATATCTTCTAAACTTTCTTATATACCTTTAAATGTAAATCGGTTTCTTTAGAAAATAAGAAATCAAATTCCTCAATATAAATTTTAAAATTTTTCTTATAATCTTTTACTCTAACCAATAATGAAAATAAATTTAGTTTCATATATAATTATCTCTCCTATAAATTTTTATAAGGATTGGATTATTTCAATCCAATCCTTATTTAGTCTTTAATTATCAAGTTCAAGGCGTTTTAAAACTTCATTATCAGCTTTTTCAATATCTTTTAAATCATTAGCATTTGCTAAAGATGTATAAAGATAAGGTGCAACAGCAATCATACCTTCTTTATAATATTTAAAATCTGCTTTACAAAGTTCAGAATAATGTCTACTATCAAATTTCAAATCTTGATTAGATAAGAAATATGAATATGGATTTCTACCAGCTAATACACCAACTTCTTTTGCATATTCTAAAAGAGTTCTGTATTTATCAAATCCATTAGACATATCAAAGATAATATTACATGAAGTTCCTGCAAAGTTTGTTTTAGATTTAATAAATTCACATCTAATATTAAATCCATTAAAACCATCTTTTTCTTCTGTATATTTACCACACTGAACAAACTTTAGTAAAGTTTGAGTAAGATAAATAGGTGCATAGCCACCAGGCAAAGCTTCATTTTGTTTTAAATACATAATCTGTGCTTGTGTCTTAGCCATAGGATTAGTATCTACTTTATCATTGATATGATTGATTACCATAATAATGATATTCGCTCTTTGAATTACTGGTCTTAATCTACGATAGAATTGGGAAATCCATCTAGCTTTGCGTGCATCATATGTAAGACCAGCCATGTCAGTATCTCCTTCAAGATCTTTAGTCATAACCATTGGAAGTGAATCTATAATAATTACAGTAGGACATAAAGTTTTTTGTGTTTCTCCGCATTCATTCAGTTTATTAGTTTCAACCGAATATTGGTCAACATTACTACATTTATAATCTGCCATATTACATACTAAGGCAAAGATATCTTCAATGTATTGATAATCATTGAAGTAGAAATACTTTTCTTTTATTTCATCTACTGAATAACCTGTAAGAGTCATGATACGAGACATATTAGAAGAACCTTCTAAATCAAGATGATAAATCTCAGACTCTTTAAAATCTCTACAGATCTCTGCAGCAGCTTGTACACAAAATGCTGTTTTAGCCGTACCGGATTTACCAATAATGCTAACAAATGATCCACCAAATAAACCAATATTAGCCCATCTTTTAATCACATTACCATCTTTATCAGTTGAATTGACCTGATAACCATTTTTAAAATCTAATGGTAATAAACCTGTTTTATATCCAATAGATGTTATATTCTGTCTAAGAATACCTTTCTTATCCTGTTTTTTAAGTGCATCAAGCAATGATCCCATTATTAATCTCCACCCTTTCTTTTAACTCATTCCAAAAATTACTTAAAATTTTTTTCTCATCTTCATTTAAATTATATTCGTACCTGTTAGTTAATCTCTTTCTTTCTATTTTTAAATATGAGATAGAGATTGATAAACAGTATTGAAGATCATTGTATTCATTATCCATTCTTATCTTTTCAGTAAATCTAAGAGATGATCTTTTATGTAATGACTCTAGAGCTTTTATAAATAATTCTATATCTCTACCAATATCATCTTTTTTCATAATACCTAAAATGACCATCATAGGGATACTTATTATTAGTAGATTATTATATGAATTGAAGAATCTTAAAACATATTTCAATTCATATTTAAATGATTTTATTGTATACTGAAAATACTCCTTTTTAATCTTATCCCTCTCTTCTAAATTAGATAGAGAATCAATATACTTATATTTATTTTTAAATAATTCCATATAGAAATCATTTAATCTTTTTAAATTCATATAAAGATTAAAAATTTCTTTTCTTATTTGAAAGAATTTAATCAATCTTATTCACCTCGTTTCATAAAATAAATACCCATTCCAAATAATAATATATAATTGGAATGGGTATTAAATTATTAATCGACGGCTACAATACGACCATCTGCAGTGAGATAGTTAACTTTATCGAATAAATTTGCACCGTGAATTTTTGTTAAATCAGTAGAAATATCAACTTCTTCAAAGTTCTTATCAATATAAAAAGTTGCTGCATGATATTTCATATTTACAATTTTACGTAATTCAGTAATCAAAGAGGAGGATTCCATATCAATATATTTTGTATGGTTCTCATCTTTATTAAATTTAGCTTCACAAATATCTGTTTTGATAGAAGATTTTTGGAAAGGATAAATGATTACAGAATAAGGGGTATAAACCTTAGAAGGTCTAAGTTTAATTCTATCCAAATCAGTAATTTCATTTTTACCGATGATACAAGTTCTGAATTCAGATTTTTCAACATCTTCACGATTATAGTGTTGAATAAATACAGAAACCATGAAATTCTTTTTCAGAATAGTCATATGTTTAGTAGTGAAATGTTCAAATTCCTTATCGGCAAAAGTAAGATAGAAGTATGGAAGATTGATAGGTTTTGCAGTAGCAACAATATGAATCATTTTACGTTTAATATCATATTTAGTATAAAGGATATTAAACTTACCATTCTTTTCAAATACTAATTCCATTCCTTCAGGAACATAGTAACTCAAAATATATAAATCTTGAGAATAATCATTAATATTATTTACTGCTTTTAAGAACGGTAAACCACTCTTATTATTGTAGCAAATATTAAATGAATTGGAAGATAGAACCAATGCTTTAAGAGGAGTTTGAGTTTGGGGCTCAAAACATTCACTATAAAAAGCATCTTCAGGAATATCACGTTTAAGAATATCAACACCGAAGCGAGAATCATCTAAACCAATATGATAAAAAAAGTCATTTTTAGAAGTTAAATTCCAAATTTTTTCATTGGATTCATTAAATAAGTAAATCATTTTTTCACCTTTCTTTTTTCATAAAAAAAAAATAAATGGGGCAATCAATTACGATCACCCCTATACAGAATTAGTTTCTTTTACCCTTTTCTTCGATAGCTTTAAAAGCTTTCATAATACGAGGATACATATCAGGATCTAATTCACTAAAGTTGATTCTACGTTTGGAATCACGACCACGTTTTTGATCACGTAAAACTTGAATACCATAGGATCGAATAATCTCGATACGAGATTTATTACCAAATAACTCTTTGTCTTCAAGCATATTCAATGCCCAATTTGTAATTGAATTATATACTCCAAGTTGACTTTGAGTCATATCGTCAAAATTGCGATCACGCTTTTCAAGCAAGATTTGTTTAATGAACTCGCCGAGAGTACCAGCATCCATATCTTTAATAATAATAGACATAAATTTCTTCATATCTTTACTATTGCTCAGGCTGATACCAAGATCATTTACATAATTACCATCTTGATCTTTAATAGTAGCCATACCAACTACATCATACACACCATGAGTAAAGATTCTTACGAATCTAAATAAATTTTTAGATGTTACATATTCAGCATCTAATAACATTGGAGCTAACATCAATCCGTAAGATTTCTTTACACCAAGTTTCTTAAGTTTTTTAACATTTTTCTCAGTTAACTCAACCATCAATTCAGCGACGTTAGATTGAATCTCGTGGAGCATCTCATCAAAAGACTCGATAGTTTTTTCTTTTTCTTCTTTACTCTTATCAGAATCTTTTGTATTTTGAATATGCTCATAGATTTTATGTTTTGCTTGCTCCAAGCAATCATACAGCATAAAAGTTAAACCAGAAGGTACACTGGTTTTCTCTTGTTTATAAATTTTGGCAACAGGTTTTAAGAATAACTTTTTATTCAAAACCAAATCAAGCATACGTTCTCTATAATCTCTTTCATCTTTATGATGAATTTGACCATAATAATAATCTACCAGATTAGCCAAATTGATTTCGATAGTGGATAAGAGTTCACCTTTATCCATTTTCTTTAATGTTTTCATTGCTAAACAATCTTTAGCAAAAATTTCTTCGCCCCTAGACATAGGACGCACCTCCTTAAATGTGTTTAAAATAAATAAAATCACAACAAACCCTTTTACAAGTTAAATTGTTAAGCGTTTGTTGCGATTTAAATAACTAAATATAGAAATTAGTAATTATCAAAGAAATCAATCTCTAGTTTAGAAACATCAGTTTTTACATCTTTATTATCAACGTCATAATCAATAATAGAGTCGACATTGAAGTCATCTAAAGAATTAATACTATCTAATACAGATGCTTTAGATTTTTTCTTAAACTGTTCTTCAACCTCTTGAATACGTTGGATGGTGGAAGTAATTCTATCATCAGGTAAAGACAATCCAGAAGTAATGATTGCAATTCTATTAATATATTGCTCATCATCGTCAAACACAAAATAGTGTTCAAACATATCTAACGGTTCACCCACAGCAGCTTTGAAATTTGTTACTGCTGGATCATAGAATCTAGATAAAGATTCTTGGATATTGACAATAACTCCAAGACGTTTTACAATCTTATCTTTATCAATAGGAACAGAAGCATTGTTTTTAATTTCTTTAATAATAAGATTGTCTAACTTTTCCCCTTCTTCTAAATCCTTTTCAAAGAAACCTTTCTTTGTAGTGATTGAAATCATTCCGGGAACACTAAGAATTTTGTACATATCAGCGTTATCAATCATACCATACTTGGTTAAGAAGGAATAATCACCTCTAATATATAAAGTATTCTCAATGATTTCAGAATTGATTTTTTCCATCATTTCACTATTGGAAAGATTTTTATATTTATTATTATCATATAACATATAGGAGCAATTACGTCCCCTTAATTCTTTAAAGAATTCGATAGTATTCTTTTGTGCTACTACAGATTCGTTTAAAGAAGGTAAAATGCCAACGATAATAAATAATTTATTTGGATATACTCTAGAAAGAATATCAGAAATGATAATGGTTGCACCACTACCAGTACCACCACCAGAAGAAGCTACAATAAAGACGATATCCAAAGTATTGATAAAAGATTCAAAATTGGATACAGATAAGAAATCTTTATAATTTGCTTTTACCAATCTCTTAGCGATATTTCTATCTTTACCAGCACCACCAGAGTTTCCTAAAATAAATGCAGGAATATCTACATTTATAGTATTCAAATCGACTTCTGAAGTATTGATACAGAATGATGGTATACCCTCAGCAAAACCGAGATTTGCAACTTGGTTACCTGCATTACCAATACCTAAAATACCTACTTTTAACATGTTAAAAATCTCCTTTCATTATACAAATCACATTAATAATATATATTTATTTTTATTATTAAAATCCTATAAATAATCCAAAATTTTCAAAAGCATTGTCTAACCAATCGGTTAAACTAAAATGCTTTTCCATATTAACCATATCAAATAATGTCATAAGGATACATAAAACAATTAAAAATATGATAATTTTTGTTGATTTAGACATAAAGTAAATAACCTCGCTTATTTAACAATTTTAAATGGTAAAGTTCCAGATGTTCTAAATCCAGCAGCACCTGGATGTCCTCCACCTCCATAAGTTTTAGCAATCCATCCACAATCAATATTCTTTTCAGGATTTAACCCCAATCTATAAATACTAAAATACATAACTCCCTCTTTAAGAGAATGACTATAAACTATTCCAATCTCATATTCATTATGCACAGATTTAAATACAAAGGAACTAAAATTAGAACTATTGACTGCAATAGCTTTTAAAGTTTCAAACTTATGAAGTTTAACTTCGGATGCAGCTTTCTTAATTCTAGTAGCATTATCATTGTCTTTTAATTTATTTATAATTTTTCCATTATCAATTATTTTCTTAATATGAAATGAATCTTTTTCTATTATAAGATCCCAAAATTTATTAAAAATTCCTTCAGAAATATCAGTTTCATCCCAGTATAATTTAATACCAGCAGCAAAGTCTATAGAAGAAGGAATTTCTAATCTCCAAGTATCATAATCACCTACAAGTCTAATACCAAAAGGTATGCTACATTTGAATGTATCAATATCAATAGTATTCCTTAATCCATTTTTATTCATAAACGTAAAACTTTTAAACTCATCATCAAAGGAAATTTTTCTAATTTTTGAATAAGCATATAAATATGCCAATTCACATCCAGCAAGTCCTTCAAAGACTAAAACATCATCAAAATATTTTTCTTCCTTACTTCTATTATTATAATCTTTGATAGCCGTTCTATGATGGTCTATCCAAATCTTTTTACCATGGGTTTTAGAAACTAATTGAACTAATTCTCCTCTGGTTAATGAATAGTCCACAATAGCAACATCATCACCATCTTCAATAGAACTTAAATCTGTTCCATTATAGTTAGCTTCAATAGTTTTAATTTTTTCATACTTTTCATCTAGTTTAAAATACTTTTTGAGGATATAACCTCCTAAACGTCCATCAGCATCGTTATGATGAATAATAACCATAGATTTCATATTTTTTCCTCCTTTTGTGTAAAATAAAATATCTATCTCTATTAACTATAATAGAAGATAGATATTTTATTTTTTCGTACATATTGTTTGTTGAAATATAAATTAAGGAGATCTGTGCATCCCTTTTTAGCAAGGGTAAAAGGGGATTAATGGAATTCATGTGGATAAAATGTATCTGCGAACTATTGCAGATTAATAAATAGTTTATATCCATATAATTTTCTATTATTTTAGTTTATACAACAAATATAATAGTAAGGATATTAATATTCTTGCTATGTTGTCTATAATTTTTAGTTTCCTTAAATAATGAAATTGTAATTGTGGTATTTTTTGTTGTATCTCCTTTAATATAAAAAATACTTTTCACTGTGAAACAGTTTTCACACTTTTATTTGACATATTCGTTTCATTAACACAATTACATTTCTCCGCTCTATTAAGGAAGCACATGTAATAGTTCACATGTACAAATTCCCGCTTTTCCAACTAAAAAGTCTCAGTTAAAAATCCTATGACCTTTTCAAATGCCGAGGTCATAGGATTTTTATTCCCTAAATTATTTCATAATTATAGTAACTTCATCTCTCAATCTATCAAAACCAGGTTTATTTCTTACAATAACCTCTATATCAATATCCAATACTTCAGCCCATCTTTGGAAATATTTAGAAGACATTGCACCTGGTTTAACTAATTGAGATTTTAAATTATTTAAATCATAATCATTATTAAATTTTGATTTAAGAGATTTAATATTAATCTTTGCATTTTGTAAAGTAGTTTTAATAACTCTTTTAAGAATATCATCACTATCTTTAATAGGTGGAGCAAAGATCTCCCCATCAATTACTTCTAATAATTCAGGATTAATCTCTTTAATTTTTAAATTAGGATTATTTAATTTTTGTTTAATATACTCCTTACTCATTTCCTCACAATTAGAAATATGGAATTTTTCTTTCATATCATCTTCATGAGGAACCCAAATAAAGTTATCTTTTTTATCTATATAGATAGAACCAGGCATTTTAAAATCATGCTTTTTAAGTCTACCTCTAAAGATATAAATATAAGGATCTTTACCACTAGAAGCTAAATTACGATCATAATATCCCATATATTTTACAAGATGAGATTTTGTGAATGGTTTAACTTCAACCATTCCCTTTTCTAATGGTAGAATTATTCTACCATTTAGAATTTTCACTTCCAGATGTTTTTCATTTTCCATTTTCAAATCATCCTTTCTTTTCTTTTAAACCTTCAAATATATTATTTGATTTTGTAAATGGTAACTGATTTTCAATAACTATAGCTTCTTTAGTAGAACTAATAAAATTTTTATTTCCATTTGAAGAAGCTGCAGATTCGGTAACCATATTCAAATCTTTATTGATATCTTTCGGATACCATAAAATGGTACTGTTAATTATATTCTGAGAAAGATTTACAAAATCAGTTTTCTTCAAAATATAATACAGTGAACTTAACTCATCATATGATACATCAACGTAATTATCATGAGTATTAAAATAAAGTCTATAACCCTCATAAGCATTTTCTTGATAATCATATACTATAGCTGGAATAGATTCTATGGTTCTATTTGATAAATATCCATATGAAAAATTTCTATATTTTTCAATATGTTCTCTATCTATATTATACATAGATAATCTTCCACCATTATCACTATCTATAAAGAATATTTCGTTGCCATATTTCTTAATTACATATAAAGTATTTTCTAAGAAATCTAACAATCTCCATAGTTGTGATATTTGTGTATTAAATCTTTTATTTCTGTCATATTGTGTATATGCTCTATTATAATCCAACTGAATAAAAGTAACGAATTCATATATCAATGATTGTTCCATTCCATATGAAATCCATTTTTTAAATGCTGGATTTGTATGGTATTTATTATTAGTTTTATCATCATTAAAGACTATAAAAGTCTTTAATGTGATATCACCAAATTTACCAATAACTCTTCCAATTGATTTGATCATTTTTCATATTCATACCTTTTATTTAAAAAAGGTCTTCTTAACGTATTTTCTAATAACTTTCTTGTATTTGGATGAAGATTTATCTTATCTTTATTTGTATTATAATATTCTCTTGGATTTCCTCCAAATTTCATACTCATAGCAATCCAATCACAAATCATCTCTAAAAGATATTTCATAGTCATTTGACTTGCTTTACCAGTTTCTTCATCAACCCAATACTCCCAGTGATGAGGATTTGCTTTATAATGATGCTTCCATGCTTGATTAAAAGCTTCTTCATATTGTGTCTCATCATTAACAGGATAGAAATATTGTCTATAAGCATCAAATTCTTCTTCTCTATATTTTGATAGATCGTGGCAACCAATCTGTTTTCTTAACCTATGATATTCAGATTCACCAATTCCTAATTCCATCATAATTAACATTCCATATTTATCAAATGCTTTTTCCACATTTAATCGATGTTCAAAAATATAATGGATGTATTGAGATTTTTCTAATGCTTGGTTATTATTTTCCATTTTTTATCACCTCAAGAATATAATATATATTTAATATTAAAATTATAACTTTCTATTTTTTTGTATCCTAATGAATTAAAACGAATAATCCCACAGAATATTAAATCTAACCAGAAAGGGGAATAAATAATGGCAAAATTTAAATCTCCTGCTGAATTTATTAACACAAATGTTAATATGTTAGCAAACCGTCAATCTTCAATGTATTCTTTATTCCTAGAAAGTAAGCCTACTTTTACTACTTATTATCATATTAATAAGATTAAAAGCCGTACTGATATTGGATTAAAGATGCCTGAAAGATTAAACGGTACTTTATCTCCCATTAGATATAATAAATTGATTGGATTCCCTCTATATGGTATTGAACAAATACAACTTCAATTAGATGAAGAAGATGAGGGTCTTACATCAGACTATAGTGGAGAAGCTATTATCTTACCCAATACAATTCACCCTACAGTAGATGACTATTTTATTATTGATTATTTAGAAAAGAAATACATGTTTAGAGTAACTAAATATGATTATGACACCATCAAATCAAATAATTATTATAAAATAGAATTTACAATTCAATCTGTAGATGTAGATTTCTTTAATGACATTGAAAAACAGGTTGTAAAAACTTATTATACTCAATTTGATAATATTGGTACTGATGATAAAGTATTTTTAACAGACGAATCAGCTAATATTCTTGATGATATTAAAGTTTTATATGATGGATTGGTAGAAGATTATTTAAATAATTACTATCATCCATATAGAGATCCTTATAATACTTTGCTTTATGTAGTACCTAGTAATTTATTCCAATCAGATTTTGATTATATATTTAATCATAATCTTGTATATTTCTGCAATAGAAATGAAATCTTCTATAATCATAATAGCACAGATGCTATTTATTTTTATGAAGAACCTAGAAGATATTTCCACGTAGATTATCCAAGATCTATTTTTGATCTTGTAACTCACTATGAACCTGATAGACTTTCTATTATAAATAAATACTATACATTAGAACCTACAGCTTCTATGGATAGTATTTTTATGTATTATAGAGATAAACGTATTAAATATCTAAGAGAATATTCTACTCCAAATTCTGTATTTGGAGGTTCTAATGATGAATATATCCCTATGGAATTTATCAATAGTATAGCTAATAAAGATTTAACAAATTTAAAATCACCATTTGATATTTTTATTGCCACATGGATAATTGATAGGACTGATATTGATGGTTTAACAAAATTAATTGCAGATATTCCTAAACATCATACCCCATATTCATTCCATAATTTCACTTTTATTCCTATCTTCTTATATTGCTTATTTGATTTAGCAAATCAAATTAGAAATGATATGACACCTGATAGTATTGAAGATGAATTAGGAAATGAAATGGGTTGTGAAAATGTTTAAATTAAAAAACCCTATAAAAACATTATGATAATCTATTTAAATTTCATTTCCTTTTAGAATGAAAAGGAGGTTATAAATTTGGCTCTTAAAACTTTATTCAATAATCTTCGTGTGGAAAATGCGAAAGATGGTTTTGGTAACATGGTAGCAGTTGCTAATGAGTCTGCTCAAATTCGTGACATTCTCTTAGAAGAGATGGAAGAGATTGAAAATATTGATTTATCAGATCCTGATGCTGAAGAGCAATTTAAAAATGAAGCTATCGATGAAGAAGAAATGGAAAAGTTAATTGATAACATTCCTGAATCTGAAATCGATGATTCTGCAGTTGCTACAGCTCGTCTAACAAATCAGAATGTTCCTGTTGACGAAGATGAATATGTTGGTGCTCCTATGGAATCAGTAATGATTCAAATTGATGCTTTAATTCCTGAATCTGAAGAGTATTAATTATTTTTTATCTTATTTCATTTATGCCAATATTTTAATTAATAAATAACAAACTGTTTTATTTGCGGTTTGTTATTTATTGCCATATTTTGGACATAAATATTAATGACTAAAAAACTCAAATTCTGGAGGCGTTTTATGAAACAAGTAGTCAAAAAGAAAAAAATTACTATTGAAACTACCGGTCCTTTGCGTATCAAAGGTGGTATTAGAGGTCCTATCGAAATTCCATACATGGAAGAGATTAGTGTTATTGGTAGAATGATCACTTCTGGTTATAAAGTAATTGAGCATCTGTCAGATGGACGTAAAGTTCAATTAACAGTTCAGAACTATAATAAAGAAAATGGTGTTGGTGATTTACGTTGCGTATTAGAAAATGTAAAAAGTGCTAAAACCATTATTAAGAAAAATGAAATTAGACCTGATAAATCAGAAAAGGTTATTCCTATTATTGATATTTATCAACCTAAATAAAAAAAGAAGCTTTAGAGATTTTTTCTCTAAAGCTTCTTTTAAAGTTTAATACATAATTGAATGTCTCGATCTATTAATATTCAATTCCATATGTATCATTATCATCTAATATAGAAGATAAATCATCTTCATCTTCCCAATATGTATCTCCTCCTTCATAATTTAAATAACATTTTAAAACTTTTTTCATAATATTATTTATTCTCCTTTCATTTAAAACTCAAATAAATAATATAGTTTTATAATGTTATAAATTACGGTTATGATAAAGATTCACGATACAGATCGTCGTAAGATGATTTCTCACATTTAATATTAGTATTTGGATTTACAACTTGTTTTCCAAGGTCTTGGAAAGATAATGAAACCGATAAACTAGAATTATTATACAAAGCATTACTAATAGTAAGAATTTGATAATCTTCTTTTCTATTAATATCGTCAAAATGAGGTTGAGTTAAAATAGCATTTTTGTCTTTAACAATAGAACGCATAATAACTTCAGTATGAACAAGATCAATCTTATGACCACATTCAATAATTAAATCACTCATTTTATTTACAATTTCATCAATTGTTTCACATCCATAATGGTCTTTACGATCAAGTAAACGCATAATATTTTTCAAAGGACGAGTTAATTCATTATTTTCAATAATAATGATTGCTAAATACATATCCTCAGCGTCTATTTTATTTAAAGGCATTTCAATAGCTTCTTTTTCTCTTGATTTCTTAAATAAAGACATAATATCACTATAGATATACATGTCAAGATTATTATTTAACTCTTTAATTTCAATCTCTTCTTTAGTTTTCTTATTAACTAAATAGAATTTATCAGTGTAAGAGTTAAAATCACTTTCTTCTTTAGCATTAAATTCAAATAAATCATCGTCATATATACGAATAATCCAATCATCAAAATTCTCTTTCGAATCTTGATCAAGTTTAAATTTAGATGCATCTAATACAAAGAATTTGTAAAATTCATCAGAGAAAATTAACTCTTCTGAATTAGTTGTCAAAAGATGTTTAGTTGACAAAATATTTTGTTGAATAGTATTATTCAACAAAGCAGAAGCATATGCACCAATGTTAAAGCTTTCTTCTGAATTGGTATATGCCAAATCACCATAGCACGCATTACAAATTCCATCTTCACAAGTACAAGTTATCGGGGAACGTAGATAGATAGTCTTACCGATTAACCATTTATCGGTTTTATAATTAACACAACGCATATCGTACATATCACTATTTAAATAATAATATCTACGATTAATTTTCTTTAAACATTTCTTATCTTTAACAATGTAAAGAATGGGACGTTTACTATTACACGTTTGAACATGTTTACTTACCTTTTTATGATTAATGTCGTGAATAAGTTGTTTGCTCAAATGTACAGTAGAAGAGGACATCATACATTTAGCAGCAAAATAACCACTAGTACCCATAGACGTTTTATTCAAAATAACTGATTTACGTCCAGCTTGAGAATCAACATAATAGTTGGTTACATTATTCAAACCACCAATTAAGAAGTTTGAATTTATTGGAACTGGAATTACGTTACCATTAACATCAGGTTTTAAACCACCAATAATGGAAAATTCTGCTAATTGTTTATCTTTAATACCAGTACCAGATTGTAAAATTGGTTTGAGACAATTATCATGAGTTGATAAAATTTCAATTTCTTCTACCATTAATTCATGTTGTAATCTCTCAATTTCTTTAGCTTGCATATTTGGATCAACTCTAGTTCTAATAATCTCATTAAAACGAGGTACTTCTTTTGAAACTTTAATAAAAGATTCAATGGAAATACTCATACCCATAATAGGATTAAAATCATCAGAAATATCTTTCATTGCATTATTAATAGAATTAACCATTCTACTCATTTTCTTATTACTAAATAATTTACGATAAGGATCAATGATCATTGTATCAATAAAATTTGAAATTCTTTCTTTTGTAAGATGTTTAAAATCAATTAAATGAGAAGAATTAATATCTTTAACTCTATCTATCTTAATAAATGCTTTCCAGAAAATCATATGACCAATCATTTCACGGATTTCCATTGTTTTAACAGGTTCGAGAGGGTTAGAAGTAAAAGTATATTTAATCGGATAAGTCCTTACTTCTTTTCTCTCAAATCCTTGTTTCATATAACGATAAAACTTATTATAATACATATTGTAATTTTCAATATCAATAAGTAACATATCATGAACACTAAATACTTGAGAGTCTAAAAAGTTTTTAAACTCTTCAAAATCCAATTCTCCTACATTATGTTTGTCTTTATTTCTTGACATGACATAACCTCCTTATTTTTTTATAATACAGATATAATTAACTGTATTATTATAGATACGAAACTATAATATATTTTTCTATTCTTCATTGACATATTTATAGTTCTTAAATAATGAAATTTCTTACTCCATAAATTATATATTTTTTCATATATTTTACTCATCACTCCTTTAAATTATTGAGTAATTTATTTTTGAACAATGGTTCGTTCATTCGGTTATTTTTATTCATATGGTATTGAATAAACGCATGTATAACCCCTCCTATATATTATAATTAGCTAATAGATGTATTTGTATACTTATCAAATTATTTAAGAACTATAAAAAAAAGAAATGGAATATCAGTATTCCATTTCTTTTTATTTTTTAGTTATTCATTAAGTAGTTTATTTTTCTTATTTTTCTTCTTCTTATTTTTCTTCTTTTTGTCTTTCTTTTTTGGACTATCAAGTTCAAAACAGCTAAAAGGATCAGAGCTAGAAGAACCACTACCATTGTCAGAAGCCAACCAATAACCAAATGCAGTTCCTGCCATACCAGCTATTGCGTATCCTCCATATTTTTTAGAAATTTCATTTAAAGTCCCTAACATAATTTTCATACCTCCATTTTTAATTTATTAGTATTATGAATAAGGATTACTAACTTACTCAAATAATATATATTTAAAAATAAAGTTAATTTAGATGAAATAGATAAAATAAATAAAGGTACAGATGGAAACACTAGAACTAAAGATGTTGGAGGAGAAGAAGTCCAGAAAGAATTCTTAAAGATGATCGAAAGTGGTGTTTACAGAATGTCCAAGAATAGAGAATCTGATGTTGCAGTTAATTTCGATACATCAGATGTTTTATTTATAGCAGGAGGAGCTTTTGAAGGAATAGATGATATC
>NFZD01002440.1_pt1 | contig 16727 bp, 22 predicted proteins | sample 1095381 | NCBI WGS metagenome assembly NFZD01 (sample SAMN03609891, study PRJNA323583) | gut metagenome | isolation source: feces | host: Rattus norvegicus | place: Denmark: Riget | collected 2013 | reverse complement strand
TTAATTTCTTATCTTCTGTAATAATATAATCAACGATAGATAAAGTTACAATAGCCGAAGAAATATCTTTATAATATGCAACAACATTATCTGGTGAAACTGATGAAGATGATAATTTAACTCCATTTAATCTAATATTATTACTAATATCTGCTAAATCTTTTCCATCTATAGTTACCCATATTTCTCGATCATTAGAAATATCTATAAGATTTTCTAATTTAATTACTATGTCCTTTTGGCTATTTGATAATTTTAATATACCATTTATATCACTCATAAATAATACTATTAATAGTTTTATTATTTATTTTAATAAATTACCAGGCATAAGTTTTTTGAAAATAAATAATTAAATAAAAATATTAATATATTTTATGAAAATAGATATTGATAAAAGACAAGCAACCAATAATGACAACATTAATAAATGGAGAAATTGGTCAGACTCTATTAATGAGATTGTAAGTTAGTTTCCATCTATTGTTGAAAATTTAACTGAAAGGCTAGATATTGCTGAAATGACAATCAAAGCATTAGAGGAAAAAATAAATCATATAAAATTAGGCGATAATAAATGGGTCAAATTACAGCAAGATACTATTGAAATTTCATCTTCTAAAAATGCAATATATACAAAATCATGTGGTATATTTTCCAGTGTTAGTACTGGCAATCAAAATACAATTTATGTATATAGTGAAAAAAGTATTAGTGGATTATATATCAACAACACTAAATTATATGCATCAACTATTGGGGAATGGGCACAACCGTTTGTTACATTTGCCGGTTCTGATGCAGGAACAATGTTCCAAATTAAAACAGACAATACGACAAAAATAGGTGAAAATATTAAATTATATTTTTCAACAGATCCTTCTATTAAATTTAATGATTACAGCGCAGATAATAATGATATTGCACGTTTATCTATTAAAATTAATTATGCACAAGCTAAAGTTATTACACGGCCAATAATTAATGATAATAGTAAATTAAATAAAGTATTACAAACAAATACTATGAATTTAGCTGAGGAATTAGAAGATATTAAAACTGTCGAAAAAGTATATGTTCCTGTTGGGCAATATTCTACAATAAATACACCTTCAAGAATTGCCAATGGATTAAGTACTATGAAAACTAAATAATCATGAAGATAATATAAAAGTCATATCATATTATGAGTGTTAATGAAAAACATAATTTAGATGCAAAAGATTGGATTATAATTGCGCTTGGAATTATAATTCTTTTGCTTGGAATTAGTTGTGGAATATATTATCACAAATATCAAAAAGCTGATGGTCAAGTAGTTATTTGGAATGATTCCGCACATATTTACAAAAACAAATATAATGAAGAATATACAGCTAAAAATACATATATTTTAAAAGCTGAACAATTATAGGCATATAATGACGAATTATATAAAGAATATAAATCGTTAAAAGATAATCCGATAGTTATTACAAAAACCGAAGTCATCACTAAATTAGATACCATTTATACTAATACGCATAATGTTATCCATGATAGTGATATGATAGCATGGGCATGGGATGTAAAAGATAGCACTTATTATAAAATGTGTGGTCGGTCAATTGCATATTTAAATAATGATTCAACCGAAACCATTATTGATAATTTGGAAATGAATGCAAATTTAACATTAGATGTTATTGATAATGGTGATCAACTTTCGGTTATTGCTAAAACTGATAATCCATATATGCAGTTAGGTGATATGCAAAGTGTTATTATTGATCCAATGAATTCACCTACATTAAAAAATTATTATAGGCCAAAACGTTGGGGTCTTAGTCTTTATTTAGGTGCCGGATTAAATGTCGGTTATGATTTAATTAACAAAGGTATTGGTGTAAATGCTGGTGGTTCTATTGGTATTGCAATAACTTATGATTTGTTTCAATGGTAATTATAATAAATAATAAAATAGAAAAATAATATTTAAAATATGAAAAACACAAAGAAATTATATGAAACCATAATGACTTCTGTTGCTAAACAAGTAAAGAAATCTCTTAATGAAGGTGAATACCGCAATGATTATTCTTCAAGAGAAGATTATGAAGATGAAGGTTTAGATGTTCAAGACGATATTGAAGCATGGGTCGATGGAATAAAAGAATTTTTAAATGATAATATTAGTTCAGAACATACACTTCCGTTGTTAGCGACTGTTATAGGTTGGAATGAATTACATGATGAAGAATTAAGTGGCTTAGCAGAATCTATTATGTTATATGTTGAAAAATACGGTGATACTGAACTTCCACCATTCGATGAAGTATTTATTGAGTCTGTTACAGTAGAATTATTTAAAAGTGGTGGAATAATAGATGATTGGATGGCAGATGTTGTCAATGAAAATAAAATTAATGCATATGATATTTAATTAAAACAAATATAAAAATTTATAAAATTTAAAATGAATAAGAAACTTTTATATAAAAATATAATGGAATCTGTATCAAAATCTCTAGGAAAAACATTAAATGAGGGTGCTGGTGCCGGTTATGATGTAACTTTTGAAGGATTGAATGTAAATACTATTAAGGTTGGAAAATATGATTTAAAAGATAATGATAGAATTGTTAGATTTACCGCAACCCTTGGAAAAAGTATTGTTGAATGGAAAGCTATTGGTTATTATGATGGTGTAACATCTGATGGTGTATATTATGATGATCATTTAGTTGAAGAATTTGTTGATCTTCAAAAAACTGTTGAAGGAGGCCAATTATCTGGTTATGTATATTTAGATGATGTAGAAAATGGAAAACAATCTTGGGGTACTAGTAAAGTAAGCAAAGTTGATGTATATAATTTTATTAAAGAATGGCTAACAGATTTTTCATTTACTACTATGTATGGGGCAGGCTGGGTTCATGCAAATTTACAAAATCCTATGGTATTTGATGATATTGAAATAGAAGATAATTATTCTTCTACATATGTTTTTATTGATACTATCAAAATTGATGCTCCTGAAATTGCAGAAACTATAAATTGGTATTTTGCTAATTATTCAGATTTTGACAAAATTTATGGGGAAGATTTAGATGAATCATTAAAATATAAAAAAGACAAACATATTAATGAAAGTTTTACAATGGAACATGAACTTCAATCTGTTTTAAGAAAATTCAGTATATTCATAGATATGGACAGATTTGGAGAAATTGCATATGGTGAAGATGAAGAAATAGATCCAAGTCTTCAAAGAATTATTTCATAGTATGACCAATATGTTGAAGATGTTATTGGATATCTTCAATATCCAGATGCAAGTATTACATTTAATCATATTGTGCAAATGGCAGAAGATAATGAACGTAGAACCGGAACTGAAGCTAATATGGTTGTTGATTTCTTAGAAAATTTATATATATGGTGTTTAAAACATGGTTTAGAAAAGGCTACTCTAAGAGAATCAGCTAAAAACAAAACAAAGAAAAAATCCGTTACTGAAGATTTAACTAAAGCCGATAAAGAGGATGCTGAAAGTAAAATGGATAAATGGCATAAAGGAAAAAGAAAACAAAATGTCAAAGCATGTTCTACCGATAAATTAATAATGGATCTCGGAATTTGCAAAAGAAAAGGATATGATTCTGAGGCACAACAAATTCAAGATGAATTAGATTCTCGAGGTATAAATGAGTCTCAATTGTTTGAAGATGAAGTTGCTGAACATAATTATAGACCAGAATTTGATGAAGTTATTGAGCATGTTAAAAATGGAACAGTTGATGCTGATAATGATTCCGAAATTTTATTTGATGCTTTAGTTCCTGACTCTGGTCATGCAGATTCATTAGGCGGTGAATTACTAAGAGCAGCAGAAAAAATTGCATATCGTTATTATAATGATGGCGATATGGCAGGTGAAGGATATGGTCGTGAAACAGTTAATCCTGCTGTAAGATATATGAAATTTGCTGTTAAACTGAGAACATCTCAATTATATGGAATAGTTAATGATTTCTATAGATTTATTGATTATGGATGTAATGTCAATGATGAAAAATATGAATTAATGGTAATGGATCTTTTAAAATATACTGTTATTTATATTGTTGAAAATAAATTATGGGATGTTCCTAATCGAGATGATATGTTTGATTTTAGAGATCCAGATGCAGATGTTGATAGAGATGATTTGGAAGATGATTATTAATAAATAAAGGTTGGAATTATTTTTCCAACCTTTATTTTTATTCTTCAACCTATGATGTTTCTTCAATAGGTGTTTCTTCAATAGGCATCTCTTCGTCAAATTGTGGTTCTTCAGGTTCTTCGGTAATAACGTTAGTTTTGTCAAAATTAATTACTTCCATATTAACACCTTCCCAATCACATACAATGCAATTGCATCTATCAAATGTTGCATTATCCATTTTACAATTTTTAAATGAACAGTGATCTAAATTACATCTGTCAAATACAGAATCAGTCAAGTCTTGTCCATCAAAAACGATTTTTATCAAATTATCTTGATGATATTCTACCATATATTAAATAAATTTATTTTTATATTTATTCGAGAATGGTTATTTGATCTTTATATTTGTTTAGAAATTTAATGGCTTCAATAAATGCATCAAAAACATTTAAATTTCCAATCATATATGAAAACAATACAACCACCTGTCCTTTCGTCTCAGTTTCCAAAGATGAATAAACAATATCATACTTTGAAATCTTCAAATACCCAGTCTTTTTATTCCATGTGATTTTATTTGGGAGAATATTATAAATATCATCCAAATAATAATTATCACACTCTTCTCCGAGCAATTCATTAATTATTGGAACTTGATCTTCAAGTGCACAGTGGAGCATCTTTTTACACAATAAATTATTATTTTGTGAACGAGGCTGCGTCCACCAAGGTTCTAGTTGTTGTTCAAATGATAGTGTTTCTTCCATAATGATAAAAATTAAATTATATTTATTAATTATAATTAGTTTATTTGAAATGTTTTAAATTAATCACTAAAGGTTTTGAAAAAGGATTTTACCAAAATAACTGGTGTCCCACGGTCTCCAGAACCAGAAGTCAAATCCATTAAGCTTCCAAGTAAATCTACATATTGTCTTGGTGTAGTTCCTTGAGACGCCATATTTCTAACTAGATTTTTATCTTTAGAAGTGATTTCAGATTTAACGGCATTTGTTAATTCTTCACCTTGCAAATCTTTATATTTGTCATCAGCAAATGCTTTAATCTTAATTTCATTAGGTCTTCCTTCTAATCCATTAGTGTATGCCGGAGAAACTACTGGATCTGCCCACTCCCAAATTCCACCTACAGGATCTTTGAAGCATCCATCTCCATAAACCATTACCTCAATATGTTTTCCAGTTTTTTCAAAAATTCTTTGTTGAATTTCTTCTACGAATTGTTGGGCCTTTGTTGTTTCTGGGAACAGTTTCAATTTCTCATCAGTAGCTTTATTAGAACCAAGCAACCCATATTCTGAATTATATCCAACAATATTATTTACTGGATGATTCATAATATCCTTCAAAGTAATTTGGTCACCATCTGTTGGATGACAACGGCAATCAATAAAGGTTTTTCCAGTTTCCATACCCATCCAGGTGTTTCCCAATTGGTAAAACATTGGTTTGCTATAATGACAATCTACATGATTTTTATGCATTTCGAATTTGCAATTCTCATTTTCACAAAGCTCTCGATAATATTCTTTAATATCCACCCCAGTAAATGGATTAATGCCTTCGTTAGGATTTCCCTGTTCATCGTAGAGCCCATCATATATAATTTCAATAGAATCTGCATATCTAGCAAATGCCTTCAAAATTATAGAAAAACGATTACGAGACATAATAGGTGAATAAAGAATCAAATCTTTTGTAATATGCATTTCATTCAAGAATTGCACAATATCATCAACTGTTACATAATTGCCTTGTGAACGTGCAACTACAGATTCAGTAATGCCTATAACATCATTATCATCAATATCATAAATATATTTGTCATAATATTCATCATAATCTCTAACGGCAGTCATAACAGAATCAACTACCATATTTATAAGATCATCGCCTTCACGAATAATAGGTAATTTGATTCCAATACTTTGAACTCCAATGTATTTCTTTTCCATAATTATTTTTCAATTTCTTTTTTTGTATAAATAGGTGGAAGGGCTCCAAATTTATTTACAATATTAATAATAGCTTCTAATTCATCATAGGTCAAAGAAATATTTTTAATTGGTTCTTTGATTTTTTCAATAATAATATCGATGCCCTCGCCATTTACCCATTCTGTCACTTCAAGCCAATCTCTATCTTGACCATATATGGAAAATTCATGCAAATCAACACTAGCAGATTTTTTCATTGTAATTTCAGAAATCCTTGCTTGTTTTTCTACACAATATTCACATACTCCTGATTCTGATTCGCTTTCAGAGATTTCATTAAATGAGGCTCCACAATATTTACATTTGTCTGACATTTTTTCTCCATAGTCTTTTGTCATATGATTAGTTAAAGAATGAATCTCAGAAAACAATAGCATGTCAGCATAAAATACACCAGATTTTGGATATTTGTCATCATTATATTTGACATTATAACATAATCTTCTAAAAGATTTGTAAAAATTAATAACATTGCCAACACGACCAATTTCATTTTTATTACCGCGTTTGACACATACTTTGTCACCTATTTGAAATTTTTGTTTACTCATATTTACTTTGTTAGTTTTTCAAGTTCCTTTTCACAAAATGCAATATTATCTAATTGACTTTGACGCTCATCACATGCTTGTTTAATGAATATTTCCCAATGTTTAGAAACTTCAGAACGTTTTAGAAAACGATGATATATTTGATATTCATTATCTTCTATAATATCATGCAAAGTTCCAATAACACGTTCTGTATTTCTTAAATCTCGCTTACGTTGAGCAATTTCACAACGATATGCTGCAATTTCTTTTCCACGTTCTACATCAAATACATCGTGTGGGCCACACTTTGAATAGCCGTAAATTTTTTCACCTTTAGATACAATCATACATGTTACTGCCTTTTTCTTTTCATTAACAGTATATACTGCTCCGTTAATCTCTTTCTTTGTTGTTTTTACTCGTTTTTCCATAATAAAAATAATTGTGTTAATTTTTATTGTTTATTGTTTTTGTTTAATATTATCAATTCTTCGACCAATACATCTTTTGAAAATAAATCAAGTGGAATATTGCTTAGCCAAAGCCTTTTATCAGATTCTAAATTAATAACAAGATCTTCATGATTTACACTTGGAAATATATTAATTGCTGTAATTTTCCAATTATGTGTTACTAATACTTCTAAAATCTGTTCTTTGTTGGCAATTGAGCTTTTTTGTAAATGCTCATTATAAAAATGCTAACTTCATAATTTAAAATTTTTATTTTCTCTTTCTAAATCTCTTTTCTTTATAACTTCCCGTTTATCATATTCATGCTTGCCTTTACACAAAGCAATCTTAAATTTAATAAATCCTGGATTATTAACAATAATGCCAATAGGAATTATAGTATATCCTGTTTGTTCACTGTCTTTTTTAAGTTTCTTTAACTCTTTTTTAGTTAATAGCAATTTTCTATCTATATTCTCTTCGCGTGTGTATATAATATTATTATATTTGTATATGTAACAATTTTTAAGAATCAATTCTCCTGATTTATTAAATATGCAATATGATTCAGATAGATCAACCCAACCAGCTCTGATAGATTTAACTTCAGAACCAATTAGTGAAATGCCAGCTGTATATTCATCAATAAAATAATAGTTATGCTTTGCTTTCCTATTTTCAATATATCTAAATTTTGTTTCTTTCATTCTAATTATTATAGTTTTGTTTATATAAAAGTTTTACTATTTTCTGAAAATAAATATAAAAATACGAAAATTATATTTGAGTTATTATGGCAATTTCAAAAGAGATACTTAATAATAAAAAGAAGAAAACAAATCAACCGGAACCGCTTGGTACAGTTCCAGCAAATAATCCAGATCATGTATCGGCTCCAACATATTTCCATCATCCAATTCCTCCGAAACCGGTTTTACATAATAGTTTTGCAGAGGCAGTCAGTGCATGTGAACAAATATTCTTAAAACCTGGTGAAGCACATACAGAATTCTATCAAGAAAATGGAATTATTCATTGTGTTGTAGGTATTGGTAATTACAATCCTGGTTATAAACATCTATATTTAACAGATACAGGAGGTAATATGTCTATTGATGAACGTCTAAATGATATGGCAAAACAAATAAACATATTAAACAATACTGTTGAAGTATATGCAGAAGATGTTAGTGGATTAAAGAAAGATGTTAGCATATTAAATGAAAATATTGTAAAATTTGAAAATAATATAAATCATGCATTAGAAGATATTAGACATGATATTGAAACATTTGAAGGATCTATTAGTGAATAGTTAGAAAATACATCCACACAAATTGCAGAACTTTCAGAACAAGTTGAAAATATAAGTAATTATGTTAATAGGTTTAATGAAAGAATTCAACAAAATGCAGATAATATTGTGGATTTATCTACTAGAGTGGGTGAAATTGAAAATTGGAAACCGGAAGCTGATGCATCTATTAATAGATTAGAAGATTTAATTAATGAATTTGAGCCAATTGATACTTCTAGTATTAGATCATTATTCTATGATGATATTTATACCGTTAATTTATGTTGTTATACTGCAGCTGGGCATGTTGAAATATTTGATGATATTGCTGGTGAAAAATGGGGTGGAGATAGTTCACGTGTTGCGGAATGCACACCGTTTAATGAATATAAAACATACATTGAAGGTGATGATGTATCATTTATGGCAGTTGCCAATGAAGGATATAAATTTGTTAATTGGTTCTATGGTGACGGATATAATATTATTAATTATGCTGATACATCTATTATTGAATTAGAATTTGGAAAATCAGATATACCAGTTATTGGAACTCTTGGTATAGATGCAAATCCAGATGAACCTGCAATTTTATCATTTGGATATACTGCATTCTTTAGAAAATTACATACATTAAAATGGGATCTTCATACAAGTTCTAATACTGATTGGCATTCAGTAGAATATAATAATGATGCAATAAAAGTAATAATTACTGATATAGATAGTGCACCGAAAGAATATATAGTAGATAATAATTATACTGGTAAAATATATTTTGATGATGGAGCTAAAGTTGAAATTATATCAATGTCTAGTGAAGAAGGCCATCATACTTTTGAAGGTTTTACATTAAATGATTCTATTGAAAGATTATAGAGTCCATTAATTATTAATAATGCTAAAGATGATATAAAAGTAGACGCATATTTCAAAGAATGGTGGATATTTGTTGAAGCTGCTGCGGTTCCACTTGATAAGGCTGAAGTTAGGGGCGGAAATTTATGGGCTTTGGATAATACAGAAATTTCAATTAAAATATTTGATATTGCAGAAGGTTATAATTTCACTAATTGGATAGATAGTTCTTTAGGTGATGAATTATCTCAATATGTTTCACCAAGTATTACAAGCACGGATATTTTATTATCTATAAGCAAAGAGGTTTCAAGATACCACTTAGAAGGTTTAATTGAAATATCAAAACCTAAATATGTTAGAGTTACGACTCCAGATAATATAAGTGATTCTAGTGAATATATTTTAGTATCAAATGCTAGCACTACTATTAATAATAAAAAAGTTGATTTAACAATTAATGCAAGTTATAATACTGATAATTATTTTAATTTTTATGGTTCATCTACAGGTATTATAGATGTTGCTACAATAGATAGTTTTTAGATACCAGATGGTTACGAAGAACCTGATGTATTTTTAAAATTAGAAAAAGTTGATAGTGTTGAAAATGGTTATTATATAAATTTAAATGATGAATATATAACTGCTGCAAAATCTGGAAATAAATTTGCTAATAGAGTGACAAAAGGTAATCCTTTATCTCCCGCTAATATTTGGAAAATAGATAATAATATGACAATTTATAATGATTCATTTGATCCACAACGAGTAATTAAATTTAATAATGACTCACCTAGATTTTCAAATTATGATGCAAATGTTCCTAATACTTATTAGGCTTACTTATTCTATAAAGAAAATTCATCTAATACCAAAAATAATAAACCAAAATTATTTGCGGCTAAACCAACAATAATTATTGGTCCTCTTACATATTTTGAAGGTGCGGATGATTAATAAAGAAAATTAAATAATTTAATTAATAATATGTCAGAAATAAAGAAATATCAAAATTGGGTTGATCTCAATGAATATACTAAAGAATTTAAAGAGTGGATTTGGAAACTTTTTAGAAAAGTCTAGGTCCGTATTGGACGTGTAGAGGAAGAACTCGCTAGTGTACGTGAAACCGCAAAGGTTGATTATGAACTTAAAGGTGAGTTACAATCAGATAATTCATATGTATATGAATTATATGAAAATGTTTCAGGAACTAATCATGGAAAAATTATAATTAATTCAATCGGTGGAATTCAAGTTGTTAATTGGTATGATGCTGATGGTACTGGACCAGAAGAACAAAAAAATCCATTAACCCATGTATTACATTGGTCAGGAACATACCAAGAATGGTCCAATAAAAATATTTCTAATGATTGGAATAATTATATTGTATTTGCACAAATTACAGAAACTGATGGTTCAGTAACTAAATGTATTCGTGCAGGTAATAAAGATTATATTTATGAAACTGGCGCAGTGTATTGGGATGATCCTGAATTTGAAGGTTCTGAAAGACCATAAACAATAATTAATAATATCACATTATTGATGAAAAATAAATAAAATATAAAAGGGTAATTACAAAAATTATGTCTAATAATAAAATAAAATTTAAACATTTTTGTGGAACATTAGACCATTGGAATTCTAAAAAATCTGAATGGACTGATGCAATTGTATTTGGACGTATACATACTGGTGGAAAATGGTTATATAAAATATATGCAGGAGCTATTCAAGGTGAAGATCCAAATTTATATGAATATAGCTTTAATACCGCAGAAGACTTTGCAGAATATGAAGAAATATTAAAAGATGTAGAAAAAAAATTACATACCGACATAGATTCTTCAACTGGTGATGTAGTATTTGATGATGAAGATTTCAGAAAAGCTCTGAAAAATACAATTAATTTATTATTTACTAAAGATGGAAAAAATTTAGAAAAACGTTTAGAAGCTGATTCTGCAACAACTGACGATGTTACATCTACTAAAACCGTTGGTTATATTACATCCGGTATGAAAATTCCTGAAGGTACTACTTTACAACAATTAGTAGATATGATATTTACTAAAGTTCGTGGTCTTTCGGGAGCAAAGATTCCATCAGGTTCTATTTCTGGTATTACCACAGATACAATGGAAGTTGGTGCAGCACTTGGTTCTGATAAAACTATTACTGCTGGTTTTACTGATGGTTTTTGGATAAATGAAGAGTCTTGGAAAAATTCATATTCAAATAATAAAGATAAACAACCATATGGTTCTACTGCTACTAATTATGCATTTAGTGGTATGACTTCAGGTACTGGTACATCAAATACCATTACAGTTCCAGCAAATTATATTATTGTTAAAGGTACTAATAAAGTTCAAGTTGTAATTTCAAATACAAATTCAACTAATGTTCCTGTTAATGAAGCTGGTACAGCACTTATAGCCGGTAGTAATAATGATACTGAACATTATAAGCCATATACAGGGGCAAATATTACAGTATCAACTAATGCTATTACAGGCGATTATAAATATTGGATTGGATATACTACAAAGGTTGCCGCTGAGATTACTAGAGAAATTGCTGATAATGAATTAAAAATTAAAACTGGATGGGCTGGAACTAGTGTTGTTTATTCAGATCTATATACCACACCTAAAAAAAATTATGTAACATTTATTGTTCCGGATGGTATGATTTTACAAACAGTTACTGACACATTTGGTAATGATGTAACAGCTAATTTTACTAAAAACAATATAAATGGTCTTGGTAAAGATTCTAAAGAATATACAGTTTACCAAGAATTGGCAGAAGCTAGTTGTGGACTTGATAGAAAAAATATTAAACTTTAGTAAAAATAAACGATTAAAAAATTATGACATGGATAGACAATAATAAATTTACAAATCAAACTAATTTGGGTTGGACTTTCGTATTTGAAGCCAATGGCAAATATCCTATGATTGCTAATCGTATATTTGAAACTAAGGCTGGTGCAGAAACATTTATTAAAGATAATGCAACTGCAATTCCTGGTTTAATATTACGTGTAATTGAGGATACCACTGCTGCTAATAATGGCGCATATTTAGTTGAAAAAAATGGAGAAACGGAACTTAAATTAACTCGTATAGTTACTGGTACATTAGACATTTCCAGTTCAATGGTAGATATTATATATTATGAAGGTGATGCTACATATGTAGCAGGCCTTTATAATAAAGCTGATGGTACTGGTGAACCTTGGATCCCTTCAAAAAATGCTCAACCTATTAAAGACGAATAGGTCGATGCTGAAGGAAAATATCTTTGTCTTGTTTTAAATGATGCAGATTGGGTATATATCAAATCTACAGATCTTATTGATTTAACAGATTATTATACTAAAGATCAAGTTGATGATAAAATCAGTATTCTTGACTCTTCTGTTTCTGATGCATTAGATGGCATTAGAGAATATATTAATACATAGGATGATAAATTAGATGAAAAGATCAATGCACTTGATTCTTCATTAAATAATCTCACAGATGATTTAGTAGATGTACATGAATTTTTAGATGATATTAAAACACAACATGAAACAGATGTTGAAAGAATTAATGCAAATTTAAATAGTATTGATACTTCTATTGAATAGCTTAAATCTGTTGATGCTTCTCTTGATAATAAAATTGAAGATGTTAGCACAAGATTGGCAGAATTAGAAGTTCGTACTGTTGATTCTATTTCAACTGAAGGAAATTATATTCACGTTGATACCTCTAGAGGTGTCGTAACATTTACCGCAGATGTTGTTGATTCCAGTGATAAAACAACATTCCCAAGTAGTGGTCTTGTAACAAACGGTTATGTTGAAGAAAGATTAGATGTATTTAATTGGATTGAAATTTGAAGATGTTGAAAATCTACTTGTATAAAGTAGATTTTCAACAATCTAGCTTACTAATTCAAATTACAATGAATTTAGCCACAGATAATAAATACAGCTGCTAAAAGCGGAGATACTTGGTGGAAACCTGTAGAGAATCCAGAGTTATTCCCAGCAGTAAAAATTATTGCTGGAAATGCATCTAAAGAATTCAAAACATAATTAAAAATTCTATTTTTAAAAATAAAGATTTTAAAATATAGATTCTAAATAAATATAAAAATGCAAAAAATAATACAAAATCAAAATTATGTCAAAACAAAACTTTTTAGGTTTAGTAAAAGTTACAGGTAGCATTACTAACTATGATAACATTACAGATAGAACCGGTAAATTAATATTTGCACAAGTTACTGATGATAATAATGTAACCAAATATATTATCAATGCTAATGGTATTGAATATAATATTGCTACAGCAGAAGTATTTAACGATCTTGGAAAACGTGTAAAAACATTAGAAGATTGGAAAAAAATTGTTGATGGTACTATCGGTAATTTAGTGACAAAAGATACTGAAATTGATTCATCTATTACAGAATTAAAGACTTCTGTATCTGCATTAGAAGAAGCATCTGCTGCATTAGCTGAACGTATTGCAGATGTAAGTCAAGATGTAATTGATATTAGTACATATGTTCATGAAACAGTAGATACTTCTATTAATAATATTAGCACACGCTTATCTAATATCGGCATTACAGCAGCAGATAATAAATTGACTGTTAATGGTAAAGATATATCATTGTCTAGAAGCGATTATGTAACTGTTACTGCTGCAAATAATTCAGTAAATGTAAGTTTAATTGCAGAGAAAATCCAAGATGGTAATAGTGGTGTAGCGGGACATGAAAAACTTGCTACCAAGGGTTATGTTGATAATCAAATGAGCGCATGTGTTAATGCACTTGTATTTAAAGGTCCTGTAGATAGTTCAAACCCACTCCCAACAAATGATCAAAAAGTTGGTGATACATATGTAGCTGCGTCTAATATGTCAACACCTAAGGCAGATGCTGGTGACTTATTCATTTGGAATGGTACAGGTTGGACTCAAGTTGAACGTAACTTAGATGGTGCTGTAGAAGCCGGTGCCGCATTAGGTGCAGATTATGTAATTTTAGGTAATGGTAATCAAGAAGTTAAAGCATCAACACTATCAATTACTGCATTAAATACTGCTATTGCAAATGCTAATTCAGCATTACAAAATGTAACTGCTTCAACTTTATCTAATTTTGTAACAGTTGCTGCAGCTAAAGATGCAAGTACAGTTAATGTATCTGTTGGTGTGACAACTCATGATGTTTCTACTGCCACTACTAACACTAATGGTTTAGCTACTGCTCTTGGTGTAAAAGAATATGTTGATGCACAAGCTGGAAATATTGAAGTTAAAGCTACATTAAATTCTTCAACTCCTAATTATGTTGAGGCATCTGCATTCGTTGATGGCTCAGGTAGAGTAATTTCTGCAAGTGTAGGTGTTAAAGTTGCAACTTTAGCGGATGCATCTAATGGCTCTATTGGTTTAGCAATGGCCAAAGACGTTTATACTGAATTAACTACCGTTGAACAAACCATGACCACAGCAAATGCCACAATGGCTAATGCAATTGGTTTGGATGAGAATTATTCTGTAAAATGGTCAGGTGAAAGTGGTATTACAGCAAATGCATCAACAATTGTTAAAGCTATTGAAGAAGTTGCTAAAAAAGTTAATCAATCTGCTCAATCTGGTGTTACTGAATTCGGTGGTGCAACTGGTGCAATTTCTATTGATACTACAAATAATATTGATGGTTCTGTTAATTTTGCAATGGCTGGTTCAACACTTACAGGTACTGTTAATGGTTGGAGAGAATTAAAGAATAGAGTTGCTGCAGCCGAAACTTCTATTGGTGATGTAAGTGCTAGAGTTAAGGAAGTTAATACCGATCTCAATGATCTTTCAACATATGTTCGTACAACAGTAGATCCATCTGTAAATGCTCTTGAAGTTGAAGTGGCTAATCATAAAGTTAAATCTATTGAAGGTGAAACTGGAATTACTAAACGTGCAAATGATGAATTTGTAGCTGTTAGTGCTACTAAAGATGATAAAGGTAATGTTACTCTTGATTCAAGCATACAACTTGCTGAAAATGTTGAATTGACTGGTATTACCGGTGCAACTAAAGCTCAAGCTACTGGTCTTGCAACAGATGCAACTGTTAAAGATTATGTAGCATATGCATTAGCTTGGGATGTTATTGGTGATGTTTAACCTTAATTAATAACAACTCATATAAAAATAAAAGAGATTGATTAATTTCAATCTCTTTTATTTTGTTTTTGTAATTCTTCAAAAGTATATGTTTTTACGTCATAATTATCTCCTGCTTGTATATATATTTTAACCTCTTTAAGGACATCTAGATCACTCCTGAGATTATCTAAACTATTAGATAATAAATTATAATAATTTAAACAAAAGTCGCCTAGAATCAATTTATTTGCATCATAATATTCTTTAATATTTCTATATTCACCGTTCATTTTAACAAATAATGCAAAATCATTTCCATATAAATTTTCATTACCATTATAAATTTCGTTAAGGTATTGAGTCGGTAATGGTTGGTAAACTTCATACTGATCAACCTTTTTAATAACATTCAAATATGTATTAAATATTGCACATATTGTTATATCATCAACAACAAACATATCTTTATGAATTGGTCTATTATAATCAGTAATTTGTTTAACCATTTCTACACTAGTATAATTTATTAAATTAGCATAGTGTTTATCAAATAATAATAAATTACCTCGATATATTAATGAATTTTCATATGGTGCGGCTTTCCAACCACCTATTCCAATTTCACTAGTATATATTTTATTTTTGTTATATAAATCAGAATGAATAAATGTGTCTAATAATTTAACATTTATAATAGTTGAACAATTAGTTCTTAGAATACAATCATAATGAATATTAAACATATCTAATGCTTGAAATGCTTTAATAGTTTTTTCTAATGTTCCAACTAATGAATCATTGGCTGCAACATATAAAACATGGTTTTTATTATCATATGCATATTCATCTGTTTCGGAAGATGTATACATAATAATATCAATATCTGTATATTTTCCATCTAGAATATCTTTTGCCCATGTTAATTTAGTATCTTCCCATTCTTGTAAATAATACGGGTCATTGCAGCCCATACATAATATTAAGCATTTCATTATTTTCTTTTAAGTTCTTTTATAAATATTTAATTCAAATATTATATTTTGAAATTGGAAATAGTTTCAAAAATTTGAATAAATAATAAAAGATTAGTTTAATTTAAGAGTCAGAACACTTAAATAAACTATTAATAATAGTTTAAATATAATTTATATAAACATTTATTTATATTTGTTTATTCAGCGTTCTGGAGA
>NFZD01010811.1_pt1 | contig 16728 bp, 19 predicted proteins | sample 1095381 | NCBI WGS metagenome assembly NFZD01 (sample SAMN03609891, study PRJNA323583) | gut metagenome | isolation source: feces | host: Rattus norvegicus | place: Denmark: Riget | collected 2013 | reverse complement strand
GCTAAATCAGATATAATATATAGTACTCATTTAAAAGATTAATATTATGATTACAAGATTTTTATTATGGCTGTTGCCAATATATATGAAAAGTACTGTATATGGGGACCGTATATATTATCTTAATATAATAAGAAGAATTGGTACATATATTGTTACATATAAAAATGAAACATGGAATGATACTATATTTCTTACATATAATAAATCATTAATAAAAGCATTATATAAAACATTTAAACTCTGTGAAAAATATAGAAATGAATTAGGGTATGAATTACATTACAATTATTAAACATAACATACTATTGTTTCTTGATAAAATTCTAATAGGATTTTATTATTATAAATTACCTAATCTACTTTATAAAAAAGGAGAAACTGTTCCATATATACTTAAAATAAAGAAACGTAGTAGACATGGAAAAACTAAATGGATGATAGTTTATTCTAATGATAAAAAAGAGATTCTAATGTATAATAATGGAGATTATCTATTTAAACTTATAAAATATGCTATTACTGTTATTAAATATAATATTCATAGAACATTAGAAATCAATGAAAAAGATTGTGCATACAGGTATTATAACTGACAAAATGCGCTGACGCTTTCATACATGGCACGTAAGCAATTGAATAGCACAAACTAATCTGATGATAAGCAAACAAAAATAATCGTACAAAACGCCCACAATAAAATCAAAAATTATTACAAATTTTATAAACTAAACAAACGCGTAAAATTATGGCTAAAAAACATTATGATGAAGCGAGAGTTATTAGAGAACTTTCACGTCTTAACGTTAATTTTAATTACGCTAACCATCTTATCAAAATAATTAAAGATAGTCTTGGTATCCGTAGTCTCGGTAAAATAGATTTTCTTATTAACTATTGTGGATGGCATGCTATTAGAATTGATATGAGTGAAGTCATGAAAGAACGTCAATTTGCGGCTGCTGAACGCCGTGAGGCTAAAAGAAATGCTAAACGTAAATCTAATAGTAATAATTTTATCAAAGTTACTATGAATTTAAAATTAAATAAACACAATAAGTCTAAGCATGCCTAATTTTAATTTTAGTGTAGTACCGTCTAAATCATCTCAACGTAAAACTAAATCTATTTATAACGTTAAAAAAGAAAATATTAACGGAGTAATAGAACTATTAAATGATGGTAAGTTTTATGTTAATTCAGATGATACTTATTACGATATTGCTATTTCTAAAATTAAAATTGATTTTATTTATACATTTAATTTACAAAATGTCCACAAAATAACAAAAATACCATATAATAAATGCCATCATAATATTATTGCATATCCATATATGAAATATGCTCCGGGTATAAAAGTAGTTGGTAATATTGTTAAAAGTACTGTTGATGATAAAACTTATTTCCAAATAAATAAAATCAGTAATGAAATTGATTTTGTTATTAGAAATAAATTTGTGAATAATTGTAAAGATTTAATTAAAAATTATAATGAGCAAAATAGTTCAAATATCGAATAATAGAAATAAAGATAAAATATCTTTTACTGATGGACAAAAGGCTGCTATTGATGGAATTATTACATTTATAGGTAAACCTTTTGATGATAAAGATTATATTGTAGGTCTTACAGGAGCAGGAGGAACAGGTAAAACTTTTATAATGAATTATATTATTGAACATTGTAAATATGTCAGTAGTGTAATTAAATGTACGAGTTCTACTCATAAAGCATGTCGAGTATTTAGTCAAGCACTTAAAGGACGTAAAGTAGATACTATTCAATCTACATTTGGTTTAAGATTGGATTTAAAATTAGAAGATTTTGACCCTGTTCATCCACAATTTAATCCTGTTGCTACTCCTAAATTAGATGACATTCGTCTTCTAATTATAGATGAGGCTTCTATGCTGCCTGCTAAATTAGTTACTTTTATATGTAATAAATGTAAAGAATTACATATTAAACTTATATTCATGGGAGATAGTTCACAATTATCTCCTGTGAATGAAGTAAAAAGTATTGCATTTAGTAGATGTCATCCTATTTATGAATTAACTGAAATTGTAAGACAAAAGGAAGATAATCCTATTAATATTCTATTAAATTTGCTAAGAAATGATATTAAAAATAAAACATATACTTTCTTAGAATATTTAGAAAAACATAAAAATACTAATTATTTAAATAATGAAGGAGAAGGATTTACTATATGTGGTTATAATGATTTCACTAATTCTATAACTAATCATTTTTCTAATGAAGAATATACAAAAGATATAGATATGTATCGAATAGTTGCTTATACTAATGTTTGTGTAGCAAGTTGGAATAATTTTATTCGAAATACTATTATCAAAGATTGTGATAAAGCAATTATTACTAAAAATGATTTAATAATGTCTTATGAAACTATTGTAGATGAATTTTTGGACATTGTTATAAATAATTCAGAAGAATATATAGTTAATGATATTGTTAATTTCAAAGATACTACTTATGGTTTTAAAGGTTTTCTTGTAAAATTTCAATTAGTACATGGTGGGAAAATTACTAAACCTTTGTTTGTAATAGACCATAAAGATAAATATACTATATTAAAATATAACACTGTTATTACAGATTTAATAAAAAATGCTAAATTAGCAAATAGTGGAACTCGTGCTACAAAATGGAGAGAATATTATAATTTTAAAAGGAAATATTTGCTTGCAGCAAATATTGTAAATAAAGATGGAAGAATAATATATTCACGAGATTTAGATTATGGATTTGCTATCACTTCACACAAAAGTCAAGGCTCTACTTATGATAATGTATTTGTTGATGTAAATAATATGGTTTATGATTCTAATGGACTGCCTTATAATAATCAAAGTGATTTATTACGTAGATTATATGTTGCATGTTCTCGTGCAAGAAAAAATTTAATATTATGCTATGGAACATAATTTAATTAAAAGTAAAATGGATATTAAATTTATCCATTATTGTAATGATTGTCCTTTAAGATTAAATAATAAACATAATAAAATTAATCTTGGCAAAGGATTTACATTCACAAAAACGATGATAGTAGTTCCTTATCATAAAATTAATGATGCTAATAATACAACATATGATTTAATAGATATAGTAGAAAAAGCATATAATAAAATAACTAATGGAAATCTTACTGATAATTATTATATTACTGCTTTACCAAAATGCTATGATATAAGTTTAAAAGACTATGATATTATTGAAAGTGCTTCTATTAATTGCGTTAAAATATTAATAAATGAACTTATTACTATTTGTGCTAATGTGGAGAATTTGGTACTTTGTGGTATAAAAGAGGAGATAATTGAACATTATCTTAAAATAAATACCATTACCATTTCTCATCCTTATACTTATAATAATAATCCAGATAAATTTGAAAAAGAACTTAAAAATGCTCTAAATCTATGATTAAAACATGGGCATGGGATATTGAATGTATGCCTAATTTCTTTTCTGTTATATTTGTTAATATTACTGATTATCTAAAAACATTTGAAGATTGTTGTGATATTAGTATTAAAAAAGGAAAAGAAGTTAGAACTCCAATTCCACTTGTCCAGAAATTAAAGGTAAGTGAAATTGTTAAAAGACTTAATAATGTAGAAAAGAAAATATTTTATTTTACTGATACAGATGACCATCTATTATTACAACTATTAGGGTTTATTAGTAGTTTAGAACCATATAGAGATGATAAAGGAACTGCTATAAGAAATGATGTATATGGTTATAATAGTACAAGATATGATAGATTAATGATTAATGCTCTATTAATGTATCATGCTCAAGTTCATAATACTGCTGAATTAACAAAAAAATTATATGAAATTAGTGTTCATATAATATCTATGCAAGATGATGCGGAAATTGCAAGACATGATTATTTATTAGAAACTCTTCGTAAGTATCCTACACCTTTTACTAACGTAGATGTTATGAGTATATTTGCATTAAATAAAGTTGGTAAAGGAATTGATGCAAAAGGAAATACTATTTATTTTGGTAAAAGTCTTAAACAAACTTCTATTAATTTACAATGGTATGAACTATTGGAATATCAATTACCTCCTATTGGCGAAAAAGATGCAAAATATTATAACAAATTAGAGATGTATAAAAATCTTACTATTGACGAACTAAATAAACTTATTAAACCTTTTGATAGATTTGTTCTTCCGGAATGGATTGAACCAACTATTCATTATAACTGTAATGATGTTTATATAGTTTGTGAAATAGTAAGACTTTATATGGAAGAAATTAAACTACGTTATAGTTTGTGTAATGCTTATGGTGTAGATGTTTTAAGTAGTTCCCGAAGTAAAATTGCAGATACTTTGTTTGTTAAATTCTATTCTGATTTTAGTAATTTAAATCCTAATCAATGGAGAGGTAAAACTACTGAAAGAACTCAAATGTCTTTAAATAAAGTTATTTTTCCTTTTATTAATTTTAAAACTCCTGAACTACAACTTATGTTAGAAGATATGAAAAATCTAATTCTAACATCTCTTGGTAAAAATGGATTACATGATGCTATTATTAGAGCATATGATAGAGGAAAACTTAAATCCTCTATTGAAAAACAGGCTTCTGAATATAATGCAAGATATTTTAGTTCTAAAAAACCAGATAGTGCTAAGAAAATAGAAGGAATAGAAATTAAACTTAATAATTTAGTTTATACTATTGCAACTGGTGGACTTCATAGTCAAGATATACCTCGTGCACTAAAAAGCAAGATTGTGATGAATGTTCCCTCTACGGGGGATGAAGAAAAATCTATTTGGGATAATATATCTGATGATAGTTATATTTATGTTCATTATGATATTGCTTCATTTTATCCAAGTTTAATGATTGCTTATAATATTGCTCCTGCACATATTAATAAAGGTGTATTTGTAAAATTGGTTAAATGGTTAAGAGATACGCGTGTTAATGCTAAACATAGTACAGAAGAATATATTGATGGAATACAAAAAGATTTGCTTGCACAAGCATTAAAAATTGTTATTAATAGTATTTATGGTAAACTTGGATTTGAAAAAGGTGATATTTGTGATAGACTTGCTGTTTTACAAGTTACTATAAATGGACAATTAATGGTAATGATGCTTTGTGAAGAACTTGAACTTAATGGTATTGAAGTTGTAAGTGCCAATACAGATGGTATTGTAGTAAAACTCTATAAAAATAAAAAAGAAATATTTGATAAAATTGCTAATAATTGGTTAGAAGTTACTAAACTTGAAGCAGATAATGAAGAATATAAAGCATATATAAATCGTGATATTAATAATTATATTGCTCAAGAAATTAATGGTAAATGTACATTTAAAGGTGCATTTAATCCTAAAATGTATGCTGTTGATTTACAAAAAGGTTATGATATGCCTATTGTTGCAGAAGCAGTATATCAATATTTTATAAATGATGTTCCTATATTAGAAACACTTTATAAATGTAAGAATATACTTGATTTTTGTAAAACTCAAAATGTTGCAAGAAGTTTTAATATAGAATATGTAGATAATATCGGAATTCATAAATTACAAAGAAATGTAAGATTTTATGTGTCTAATAATGGAGGTATTATATATAAAGTTAGTCCTGAATTAAAAAGTAATTTATGTTCTGGACAAAAGGTTATAATATTAAATACACTTGATGATAAAAATATAGAAGAAAGAGATATTTGCTATCAATATTATTATAATGAAGTATTAAAGATTATAGACCCTATTCGACTTAATATTAATATTAAACAAAAAGCAAATAGTAAAACTAATCTTAAATCAGGTAAACAAGTTGTAAAAAAATATAGTGGAATGTATAAATCTTTATTCGATGACGCAGAGTGATAAAATATTTAATCAATTAATAGAAGGTTTTAATAAAAACCGAGGTAGAGGTAGTACATATGTTTTACCTCCTGTAAATGCTATATATTTGATTTCAAGGTGTTTAATACAATATAATAAAAAACATCCTGATGGAAAAATACTAATAATATCAGATGATTATGGAATTAAAAAAGGTATAGATAGTTATTTATATAAATATGATGCTAAAATAGAATATAAAGTTTTAACTCAAAATTATTTTAATTTTGCATGTCATTATAACTATGATTTCACAATTTTCATAGGACTTAATATTAATGAAATTAGACAATTTAGAATTGTTAAAACTGCATCAAATTTTAGTAAATTTGCATTATGTTTTCTTACTGAACATATTTATGACCAAGAAAGAATAAAAGAACTAAGAAATTTTCTTCCTAATATACCTTTGATAATTGATGAAAAAGAATTAGAATATGAACGTATTTACTCCCCCGTAGAGGAACATCATATTGGAGTTGATTTATCTACTGATACTGCTACTGAGTATAATAAATATAACGATTTTATTATTCAATCTACTAAAATATTTGGTACTTTGGATAATATTCATAAATGTAAATATGGTATTCCGGAACAAAATATTTCATCTGCTGTGTTTAGAAATAATTTAGCAATGGAGAATGGATGGAGTCCGGAATTAGATACTAATATAGAATTTAACAGAAAGATTGATGAAGTTTATAATCCTAATATTTTATTTGAACGTGCAACTACTTTCTTTAATATTGCTAATTTAAGACGTTCTTTATTACATAATAATATTGATAAATTAGAAACTATACTAAATATATGTAAAGATAATCCTGATAAGAAAATATTAATAGTTTCTAAAAGTGGTAAATTTGCTGCTGCTATAAGCAATTATATTAATGAAAATAGTGATATAAAATGCGTTGAATATCATGATGAAATAGAAGAAGCAATGGCAGTAGATGATATGGGAAATGTAATAACTTATAAAAGTGGAGAAAATAAAGGTAAACCACGAATACTAAAATCAAAAGCAATAAGTACTATAAATCTTAGACAATTTAATATTAAACAAGCATCTGTACTATCTATTAAATATGCTTCTGATTCATCTATTAAGACCACTGCTGATATAATAATATTTAGTTATGTACATAATGAAACTATAACTGATTTTAAAATAAGATATTCTAATATTAATTATAGTGCTAATCCTTTATTAGTATATATTGTTTATTGTAATAATACGTTGGAGCAACAAAAATTATCGTCAATGAAGCAAACACAAAATGTTCGTGTGCTGTGGGACAACGAAAAAAATGTAATTTTCGATGAAAAAAGTGGTGATATAATTTTGTAGTTTCAAAAAAAAGTCGTATCTTTGCAGTGTAATTAAAACAAACGGTCTTTGATATAATGGCTACTATTAGTGAAAATGTTGAAACTCATGTTGAGACTGAACATTCCAATCAACATGAAGTTAGTAACAAATCAATAGCAGTTAAAACTATTAATGACAACAATGCACTTCAAACAATTAACTTTCTTAATGATAAAGAAGTTCTTGCTGCTGAATCATTTCTAAGAAGATTGATTAAAAGTGGAAAAAGTGGTATAACAAGTGTTGAAGATGGTTTTGCAGTACTTATGCGAGCCAAAGATTTAAATCTTCCTTTCAGTACTTGTATAGAACACATTCATGTTATTAATGGAAAAACTGGTGTTGATGTACATGTTATTAAAGCATTATTGTCGAGGGCAGGTTGTACTTGGGAATGTACTAAAAATTATCAACCTCTGTATGAATATACAGACGGCTTTAATGTTTATGTTGATGGTAGTTTTCCTGATTATGTAGTAAGATGTGATAATCGTCAGCATGCTATGGAACTTGCTGCTAAGGATAGTACATATGAAAAACAATATGTATATCCTGTTAAGTGGTATAAAGATTTTAATGGTAATGTTTATAAAGATTATCAACTTAATACAGATAAATTTGGTATAACTATTAATCGTGAACAAGTTGCTGCTATTGCAGCACAAAAGAAAATTCCTGTATATCGTATTCCTAATCAACCTGTGGATTATGTTACTGAATATAAAATAAAACGTAAAATTAATGGTGAAGTTATTACTCATATTGGAAGATTTTCTTATAATGATGCTCTAAATGCAGGTCTTTTTGAAAAAGATACTTATAAAAAATATCCTAAGGTATTAGTTGGGCATCGTGCTTTTACACTTGCTGCTCGTGAATGTGCAAGCGACGTTTTATTTGGAGTTATGGAAACTACTGAGATTAAGATTATTAATGGGGCTGAATTAAGTCCTACTGATATAACTTCTGTTGAAGAGGTGGAAGTTATTGAATAAATTACTCTTCAAAAAAACAAACAATATTTTTTATTAAACAATTAAAAACTTTTATTATTATGAAACCTTTTAGTTTTGGTGTTAGCGTTGTAAACGCTGGTCAACGTAATGTTAATGTTCGTCCTCAATTTGTAGCAGTTTCGACAAGCGGTAGTTTCCGTGTATCTGCTCCGGTAACGGCTGCTCTTCGTGCTCAGGCTGGTGATAACTTAATGTTCTTGAATAACATTTCGGAAGTTGATTATGCTATTCAAAGCGCACATCCTGCTATTGTTGATTGGTGCACAGAGCATTCTATGGATATTGCAGACCCTGAGACCGTTAAGGCTATTCATGCTGAATTTGATATTTGGATGATTGCTAAGGGTATCCAAGAGTTTGATGCTAAGGGTATTGCTCGTACTTGCACTGAGCGTCTTACTATGAAAGATAAGATGGAGTTGGTTAAACAAGACTTTGATGCTACTTTTGAAAAGGCTATGGAGTCTGGTAATGAGGAACTCGTTGCTGCTTTGACTGCTGATGGTATTACTCGTGACCAGCAAGTTGAGATTCTTGCAGGTTGTATTGAGGGTCGTGAAATTCCTAAATTCAAAGGTTCTCGTCTTGGTAGTCCTACTGGTCAGTCTGGTATTGGTACAACTCTTACTTGCTCTGATAGCAATGTATGGTATCAGTTGAAAGCCGACCTTGGTGAGGAAGAGAAAACCAAAGTTAATCGTGTATTTGAGGTTAATCTTGATGAACCGCAGACTCTTGAACTTAATGATGGCTTTAAGGTAGTTAAAGTAACTGCTTATGCTCTTGGAGAATATACTGATGAAACTCCTCTTCGTGTAGGTCGTCGTGGTGCTGATGATGCTAATGAGGCAGAAGAGTAATCACTAATAATAGACATTGTATAAAGATATAATTTAGAAAAAAAGACTATTTAATTTTAATATTCAATATGTTAGAATTAAATAGTCTTTTTTTAACTCTCTTATTAACACTTTAAACATTATAAAATTTATGGTAAGTACAGATGCTAATGTTGCTACTGCTCCAGTAGCAGAAACTCCTAAGAAAGTTAAACGTGGTATTGGTAGTGCTCGTGGCACACAACGGCTTCGTTTTAGTCATGAACATGCTAATTCTAATGGTTTGTTTTATGCACATCTTGACAGTGTTACGGTAAATATGATTAATATTGGTGAAAGTAGTACAGGCATGCCAAGTTTCAATGGTTGCTCTATTCCTCGTATTGCTTTTACGTTTGCTTCTAATGAAAGTGATGTAAATGCTCGTAAATATCAAACATTGTCTTTTAATGCTGTTGAGTCTAATGTTAATACTATCATGGGTGGTAAAGAGGAATGGAAAGTTAATGTTGTATTTGATTGGATTAAACATATTCTTAATGTATTTTATCTGAAAAATCGTGAACTTACTCCTGAGGAAGAGGCTATGCTTAGTCTTTCTTTTGATGATACAGATGAGAATGGAGAATATGTACAAGTTGCTGTTGAAGATGTAATTCAAGGTTGGACTACATTCTTTGAGAATGTTGCTAATCTCATGAATACAGGTCGTGATGGACAACCGGTATATAAGACAAAAGATAATCAAAATATTAATGTATGGATTAAACTTATTCGTTATATTAAGAATAAGAATGAATGGAAAGCAATTAATAATGGTGAATTGGCTTTCCCGACTTTTGTAGGTGAGGGATGTATTGAGATTTATAAACAAAATACTGCTCCTACAATTCGTATTGATGCTATTAAAGAGTGTATTACTCCAAAAGAAATTAATAAAAAAACTCCTAATATTCCGGGAGTAGGTGGTATGCCTGCTGGTGGCGGAGTACCTATTACTGACCCAATGATGTATAATGGAAGTTCTGCAATGATTGGTGCTGAGGCTGGTGCTGATATGCCTTTCTAATATAATATATATAATATTAAATTAATTAGTCTCCTATATCTAATAAAGGTATAGGAGACTTTTAATATATGGGTAGAACTATAAACTCATCTAAACTAACAAAAGAATACATTTTTACTCATGTTTCTCAAGAATTAATTTTTAGTAAATATTTTAATTTATCTGTCAATATAATTAATCATTGTATTGAAACAGGAGATTTAATATTATCTCCAATAAGAGAAGATAAACATCCTACATGTGGATTTAAATATGATAATCGTGGTAAACTCAAATTTAGAGATTTTGCTGGTTTCTTTTGGGGAGATTGTTTCGATGCTGCCGCATTAATAATTAACCATATTTATAACTTAAAGTTAGATGTTTCTAACAAAAAGGATTTTATTCAAGTTCTACGTCATATTACTATTACGTTTAAAGACATATTTCAACAAAAAGAGCAAGACCCAAATTTAAATGAAAATATTAAAAAGGCTCTTGCTAATATTAAAAAAGAAAAGCCTTTAATAGATTTAGTTACTCGACAATGGAATAAGAAAGATGTTGAATATTGGTCTCAATTTGGTATTAACATACAATTTCTAAATGTGAATTTTGTATATCCTATTGACCAATATTATATAAATATTAAAATAAATCCTGAACCAAAATATTATTATAATGAAGAAGACCCGTGTTATGCTTACTATTTAGGTAAAGATAAAAATGGTATTAATAATATAAAATTATATTTTCCTAAAAGAACTAAATCTCAAAATAGATTTATTACTAATTGTAACCATCTTGAAGGTATTTTATCTCTTAATAGTGAAAATTATGATTTTATTGTTATTACTAAATCAACCAAAGATAGGCTAAGTATTGCTAATACAATAATGAATATGAAGTCTTCTCTCTACGGGCAATCTAATATTAAAATCGGTGTAATTAATATTCCGCATGAAACTTATAATCTAAGACAATTTGAATTTGATTGGTTAGTTAGTAAACTAAAAGATAATGGTGTAATAGTTTCATTAATGGATAATGATAGAACTGGTAAATTAGAAGCAATTAAACTTTATAAAATTTATAGTATTATTCCTATAATAATACCAAAAGAAACATCTTGTAAAGATTTTGCTGAATTTTATTTTAAATTTGGCAAAAATCATGTTTACAAAACTATTAATGATATAATAAATAAATTATCTAACAATGCCGATACTAAGTATATTTGGGAAAAAGAAAAGAGCCATGCTTTACCATATTAGAAGTGGTAAGATTTCTGAAACTTGTTACATGGAGGAACTTACAGATGATATAGAAGAAATTCTTGATTCTCATAATGGTACAAATGGTCCTAATTCTTTTGTATTTATAAAAAATACACAATTTCATACAAAAGATATTGTCTTGTATGGAGATATAGATTTGAATAATAAAATAGATATTAATTATATTAAACATAAAAAACTAATTAATGAAGATAAAGGATTTACTGCATATACTCAAATGAATTATGATACCGGTGAAATTATATTAGAAAAAGATGAAAAGCCAACATGGTATCAATCATGGAATGTACTTAATAATTTTAAAATGAGATATTGTGAAATTGGTAAACCTAAGAAAATATTTATTTATATTATAAGACGAAAACACCATATTTCAAATGATTTATGATATTAACAACAATGTATCATCAACTGATACAGTACATGCTTATAAATTATTTGTTGCAACAGGAAATTTAGATGAACCTAATTATAGAGTTGTTGCAGTAAGTGATAACGTTAAGCAAATTAATAAATTATTTGATAAAAAAGTTAATGAATTTGTTAATAATTGTGTGCATAGTCATACTTATAGTATATCTTCTCAAATGATGTGTATTATAACAGATAAGGAAGAAAATGTAATTAGAAAATTTGATAGCAGATATGATTTTTAATGTAGAATACACTAATGAAAAAGGAGATATTTGTAAAAGAATAATATCTCCTGCTCCTTATGAAATTAATAAAATGACTAAAAGATTTCTTCCTATTTTTATTAATGATGAAGATATCTGTAAGCATTTAGATACTATTCTGAAAGATATGGATTGTACAATAATCAGTAGTATTGGCAAACTTACGTCAGTTAATACTCTGAAATATGATACTTTCCTTTCTGTATATCAATATTATTGGGAACAATTATTTGATAAAAATAATAAAACAGAATATTTAGATAAAATTAGACAAAGATATATAAAAGATATTGAATTTGATTGTGTATATTATGCCACATTGGAAAAAGATAAAAAACCTAACAAAAAGATTATTAAAAAGAAAAATAAAACTCCTTTGTGGATTCGTGAAGAAAGTAATGATTTATTTGATAACAGTATTACTTATATTTATACTAATACTAAAACAGGAGAAATAATTCAAAGTAAAAATCCATCTTTAAAAGAAATTCTTAAAGATGAAAAAATTAAAAAGAAAAATAGTACTAAAAAAATAATCAATATTAGTAATTTATCTTTTAATTTTAATAAAAAATGAAATATGACAGAAACTTTATATAGAAGAAATAATCAAGGCAAACCTTGTATTTGGACAATCCAAGAAGAATTAGGTAGAAATGATGTTATTAGAATAACTCATGGTGTATTACCTAATGGTTCTATGATTGTTGAGAAAATAGCAGTTACAATGATTAATATTGCTGCTGAAATTAATTCAAGAATTAATGCTAAACGTAAAGAAGGATATAAGACATTATCAGAAATAAAAGATAATAATGGCTTGCCCGTAGAGGGAACAGATGATGTCTATGATTTCCTTAATGCTTATCTTCCTTATTATAGAACAAGTAGTAATGGTGCTTTGTTACCTATGCTTGCTAAAACTTTTGATAATACTAATAATAAATTATTTAAAGAAAATTCTCTTTATTTTGGTCAAGCAAAGATTAATGGTCTGAGATGTTTTGTATCTGCTTATGAAAATAAGATGGATATGTTTATGCCTATTCGTCTTAGATTTCAATCTCGTGAGGGAACTTATTGGGGAACTTTGTCTGATTTAGAGGATTATTTGTTACAAAATCTTGATGAAGAGTTGCTTAATAAAATGCTTCATGAAGGATATGTTCTTGATGGTGAACTTTATCTTCCAGGGCATTCAGTTAATGAGATAAATCATTTTGTAAAAGATGATAAATGTAGAGAAAATAAACTACTACAATTTTGGTGCTATGATATTGCTATTGAAGATACAACATATTTTCGTAGACAGCAACTTAGACGAAAATATTTAGATAAACATAATATTATTTATAATAAACATGACCATCTAAATAATAAAGTTAGATTAATTTCTCTTACTGATGTAAGTATTCTTAATGAAACACAAGCAATATCTGAAAGAAATGACTTAATTAATATGGGATTTGAAGGTCTTATAATGCGTGATGTACATAAGGAATATCAATTTGGTAAACGTAATACAAGTATGATTAAATTTAAACGTAGTACTGATGGTAAATTCAAGATTGTTGATATTTATCCGGAAGGACTAAAACGTAAAGATATTCCTCTAATACTTCTCAAAAATGATATTAATGATGCTACATTTGAAGTACATGTAGGTGGTACATTTGATTATCAAGCCTCTATTCTTAAAAATAAAGATACATATATTGGAAAATTTATGTTTGTTGAATATGGAGAACGTAGTGGTGTCAATCAAGTTCCATTTCATGTAAAGCATACTCATATTATGAATTAAATGGATATTAATAATTTCAATTTAGTTCATAACAAACAAGATAACAAAAGACCGTTTTATCTTAAAAGTAGAAATAGTCTTGTTTGTAGGTTTAATAAAAAGTATAAATACTATTTGGAATGTTATCTTTATGATGAGAAATTAGATGATAATAAATATTATATTTTACTATCGGAAGAAAAATTTAATGAAAATTGTTTTAAAACAAATATTGATGATTTTGGTAGATATAAAATTCGTTTACATGGTATAATGAAAGATTACATTGAGAAAGAAAATGTAGAGCGTAGTAATTATGAAGTTGCTTATGAATATACAGATTGCAGTTATGGAATTTATTATGATGTTTATAATGTAGTGTAATTTATTGATGATTTTATAGTGAATTGTATCGAGAAAGCCCGTCAGACGCACACAGCCGCGCACTGATGGGCTTTCCTATCAAAAGTGTATAAATCATTGTCTAAAAATTTTATGCGCTTAAATCGAATAAAAAAATATTATAGATTTTATTTGCTCATGTAAATAATTTTTCGTATATTTGCATAAAAAATTATGGAAAACATTATCTTTGGAATTGCCGGTAAAGCAAATGTAGGTAAAGACACAGTTGGTAGTATGATTAATTATATTTACCATGCTGGTATTACACATGCTAAATTTAGAGATTGGTTAATGAATAGAAATGCTTATCTTAATGATAAACAGCATATGTATCATTTTGGAGATACGTTAAAAGATGTTCTTTCTACAATGTTTGGAATTGATAGAGAATTATTTGATGACAGACAACATAAAGATGAACTATATTATTCTATGAATGATAGAAAGTTCTTAACAAAAGAAGAACTTGATAATGGCAGATGGGGACATTTTACTATATTTGAAGGTAATCAAAATATGTCTGAGTTTATTGATATTTGGGAAGATGGTTATAAAATTGCTTTTAAACTTAGAACATTACTTCAATATTTTGCTACTGATGTATGTCGTGAACATCTTTATTATAATATTTGGTCTTATTCTTGTATAAATAGAATACTTAATTATTTTACTAGTATTGGAGAAAATTCTTATAATAAATATGCTATCATTGCTGACACAAGATTCTATAATGAAAAACAAGTAATAGAAAATGCTGTGTCTAAACATATTACTATTTTAATAAATAGACCTAATAATCCTATTGTTACAAATCATATAAGTGAAGAAATAGAATTTGATACTGATTATATAATTGAAAATGATGGAACTTTACAACAATTGTTTATAAAAGTTTTACAATTAATTAAACAATTATGATTTTAGTTAAACCAAAAGTTGAATATTGGTCTGGAAATGAAGACCTTATATTTGATGTTTCACATATTGCTAAATGTGCTCGTCTTTCTCATATGAGTACAGGTACTAATGATAGAAGATTGATAGATTTTCTTGTTAAACAAAAACATCTTAGTACTCTTAGACATGGTAGTTCTTATTATATAATACCTGAACGTAGTGCTATAAAGGATGCAGATTTATTATATTTTTGTAGAACTATTCCTACTCATTCTCCTTATGTGCATTGTGTATATGATGAAGAAAAACAATTATATTTCTTATCTACAAATATTCAATACGTTATAGAACATAGTGAACTTGATGCAAAAATTAATGATTATGCTGTAACTCTATCAGAACTTAAACGTTATGGAAATGTAGTTGAACCAATAATTAGACATACTTTTTGTATTACTACTCAAATTAGTACAACTCGAGAACTTAATCGTGTATCTCCTAATAATATTATAGAAGAAAGTACTAGATATTGTAATTATAGTAAAGATAAATTTGGAAAAGACGTTAAAATTTGTATTCCTTATTGGTTTGATATAGATTTTAAAGATGGAGAATCGAGAATTTATGATGATAAACTTGAAAAAGATATATTGATAAATCCTAAATGTGCTTTATTTCATAATGTAGAAAATACTGATATAATATTGTATCTTCGTAGTCTGGAATATGCTTGTGATAATTATATAGATTTGATTAATAATGGACTAACTACTGACATGGCAAGAGGAGTTTTGCCTTTGGATACTGCTTCTACTGTTGCCTATACTTATACAACAATTGAATGGGCACATATTATTAATCTTAGATATTTCGGAACAACCGGTGCTCCTCATCCAAATGCTAAGAAAGTTATTGGTATGGTTAGAGATATCTTTAATAAAGATATCATAAACATTGATAAATATTGCGAACAATTAAAAAATAAATAACAATTATGAACTTATTTCAAATTTCACAACAACTTCAAAATGTTATTAACGTTATTGAAGAAAATGGGGGAGAAGTTAATGACGAAATAATGGCTGAACTTGAACTTAATCAAGATAATCTTAAAGAAAAACTAACAGATTATTATAGAGCCATTAAAGCACAAGAAAATGAAGTTGCTTCTTGTAAAGAAGAAAAGAAGCGTATTAATGCTTTACAAAAATCAAAAGAGAAAACTATTGATAGACTTAAATCTACAATAGTTAGCGCTATTCAAAGATTTGGATTTCAAGATAAAAATGGAGTACAAAGAATTAATTGTGAAAATTTTACACTTTCTACAAGAAAATCAACTTCTATTGTAGTAGATACTGAACGTGTTAATCTATTTATAGGTTATTATTTAGAGTATTTAAAAGAAATAGAAGATATTATTCTTAATGAAGCAAATACTTTTGATGACCAAAGT
>NFZD01012492.1_pt1 | contig 16786 bp, 15 predicted proteins | sample 1095381 | NCBI WGS metagenome assembly NFZD01 (sample SAMN03609891, study PRJNA323583) | gut metagenome | isolation source: feces | host: Rattus norvegicus | place: Denmark: Riget | collected 2013 | reverse complement strand
CATAGCCTCCATGAGCTTGTCGGCTGCGAGTTTCGCCGCCATAAGGGAGCTTGAACCAACCTGCCCCGTCTGTTGGAGCTGCCCAATCATGCGGTTTATGGCTTCAACTACACCCGTTACGGAAGTGCCGAGATTAGTAGCTCCCTGTGCAGCTGTCCCCAATCCGCTTCCCATGTTCTGCGTTGCGGATGATGCTGTGGCGGCTGCGCTACCTACCTGTCCGAGTTGGTTTATCACCTGCTGCAACTGTGTGAGAATACCTGTCTTTAATCCTGCCGACATTGAAGCAAAGGAATTGTTGAACACGTTAGCTGTGGCTCTTGACGTGTTCTGTATATCCTTTATCTTCTTGTCAACCTCTCCCAATTTGTTTATTAATCCATCGGGTATGATTAATGCGCTGCCTATCGCTGTGTTGTCAGCACTGCCGCTTTTCTTTGCCATATATCGTTATCCTTTCTTGTCGTTTGTGTTGTTGTTATCCTGTGCCTATGTGTTCGGCTTGCTTATCATCGGTATGCCGAGGTCGGTCATGTTCTTCAAGTCATCGGCACTGCCAATCGTAATTGTGTTTCCTCCACCGCCTTTTTTGCCTACTTTATCTTTGTCAAGATATTCAATGTGCGTAAAGTCGTAGGACATGAGCCGTACCTGTGCCACGGTAAGCTCCCATTTGTACTGTTCAGGCGAGCACCAAGTGTTTTCACGTAGGAAATCCACCATGTGACCGTACTCCGTGCGTGAGGGAACTATTTTTGTTCCTCCATCGTCATTTTTCGGTCTAAGGTGTTCCGGCGTAACGTCTTTACCACATTGGTACTCGCGAAAAAAAAATCCACGTCAACGAGATTTAGGATTTCTGCAAGCAATACCGCCCAGTCTTTCATGTCGTACTCGCCCCACATCAGCAACTCGTAAACCTTTTTATATTCCTCGCTGTGTATGCGCTGTTTGTCATTAAGCAGGGCGAGCGTGAGGGTACGGCATACAGACGGCAGGTTTACTGCAAATTGTATCAGCACATCGCCCATCGCCATATTTTCCCTATCCACTATCTTGCACGCCTCTTCCGCTATGAGCCACTGCGTGCCTGGCTTCAATGCGTGTATCTCCCATTCCGTGTCGTGCAGCTTCATAATCGTAGGGCTGTCATTCATCAGCCGTGCGAGCCGTGCCATTGAATTGTCCGAGACGGGTGTTTTCGGGGTTACGACACTATTTTCTTTCTTCTTTTTTTTAACCGTCTGTTTCGATTTCTTTGCTCTATATACTGCCATGCTCTTATTCCTCTGTTATTGTGTTGGTGTTTGTGGTTGTCTGTGTTGCGCTTGTTCCGTCTCCTGTCGCTTGCGCCTGTGCCTGCGCGGTTGCCTCTGCCTGCGCTTTCATCTTTGCCTCTTCCTCTTTCAAGGTTTCTTGCTTTGCCTCCTCAATCTCCTTGTGTATGCGTGCAAGCTCATCGGGAGCAGAAACGGTGTTGCTCTCTACTGCGGTCTTTGTGGAAATAATGCCTGCGCCTTTCAGTGTAGCGAGCATCTGATTATACTCGCTCTCGTTGAACGGTCGCCACACTTTCAGCTTTGCACCTATGCGGAGTCTTGCAAATTCTGTGACTGCATTTGGATTAATGCCCTTGTTCACAAGTTCCTTTGCAAGCCCCTCAACGAAAAGGCGCACCATTTTGTCTATAAAGTTCTGCCACTCTATCACGCCATTGTTCGCTCCCTCTATGTCAAGCGACTGCGTGAGCATGATAGCCAGTGCGGATATGTCGCCCGAAGATTTTACGTCCTTTGGTAGCAAGAATGTAGTTGAAGACCCTTTTTGTATCTGCTCTTCCAGCGATTGAAGTGTGTCGATTATGCCATTCGGTGACGGCGGTGTCTTGAACTCTGCGCTACCGTTTCCGTCTATACTTGTGTCGTTAAGCACTATGTTTCCGGCTATCTGCTGTGCGTTCTCCTTGAAACGCCCCTTAATGTAGAGAATACCCCAGCCGTGGCGTTTCTGAATGACGATAAACAGATTGTATAATGTCTCGTACATTTCTATGATTGACTGCACGGCATTCCATGCCACATCTCCACGCTTTGTCGCAAATGGTATCTCACTGAATCCATGTGCCTCTGTCGTGCGCACCCATCCGTCTTCGCCTTGCCGCAAACGGTAAATATAAGTGTCATCGTAGCAATCTATACACTCTGCATTGTTCTCGTCACGATAGTATATACATTCAAGCAGGCGGTCGCCATTGTCATCGTTGTGTGAGATTATCACATATCCGTCTTCATAACTTATAAGTCGGCATCGGATTTCTTTCTTTCGGTTGTAGTAGAAAAGTAGTCCGGCATCGCCCATGCCCTTTTGGGTATAAACCGCCTTTGTGCGCCATCCGTCCATGTTGCGGTCAGTCCAATACTCCTTTATCATATCGAAGTTAGCCTTGTCCTTTTCTGCCGGATTTGCGCCCCTCATGGTAAACACCGTATTGTTTCCGCAAAGACAAAGTGTCTGTTTCTCCCGTATGCGCTGCTGATACGGTATGCCCATGCGCTTAAACTTAACTTCATAATAACTGCCGTCTTTCAACTTGACGCATACAGACGGCAAATTATCGTCAAACATGACCTCGTGAGAATTGGGGTCAAGTTCTTTTGGGAAACGTGATTGCGATATTGCATTTTTATTGATTGACGGTGTTTGCACACGTACCTTTCCCGTTACAAGCATATCATCTCCGTCTATCACGTCATCTACGGCGAAAGACGAACTTCCACGGAAGAACGGCTTTTTCTTCAAAAGTTCATCGGGGTGGCTAAGCAAATATTCGACTGTCTTCATTCTACTGTTGTTCTGTATTTGTGTATCCTGTTATGAAAAGGGGCGGACGGCTGTTATTCCGTCCGCCCCAATGACGTGTTATCCTGTAACAATCTTTTTACCTGCCTTACGCTCCTGTGGGCAGAGTGTAGTTGTCATCTGTGTAGAAAGCTGTCTTGAATGTCTCGACACTTTCACCGCTTCCAGCAGTAACGGAAATATCCTGTGCTGTTCCTGCAAGCGTAATGCGTCCGAGATTGGAGTTAAGAGACTCTATCGTAACCTTAGAGTTGAGTTGCAACTTAGGAACGACAAATGCTTTCATTGAACCGTCTGCGTCCTCAAAAACCACATCAAACTTCACATACATTTTCTTGTATAAAGAAGGTGCGTATGACTTCTTTCCTGTTGCGTCAACCTTGAAACCGCACAATCCTTTAAGCAAATCCGCCTGCGTGTCGCCTACCTCTGCGGAAACCTGCCACTTACCGAGCTTAACGATTGATACGATTGGAGAATCAGAAGTTTCACATTCAATGTCTGTGGTCTCGTTGTCATCTTGGGAGATTGATACAGTGTCCTCTACTACATCTTCGAGAATGTAAGTGTCACCTTTTGGACTTCCGTCAGTCTCTCCTGTGCCGCCACTGTAAACAGTTGCTACGATGTAAGATGGCTTGATGTTTTTTACGGCACTTGCGCCTGTCTTTTTTACTGCCATAATGTTATCCTTTCTTTAATTTGTGTTTTGTGTTGTTGTGTTATCCTTAAATTTCACCTATTCTGTCACCGTTATTGTGAGGTTTATCATATTGAAGTGGAAGTTGCGTGTCGTGTCGTAGTCGGAATCCCGCCAGTTGATTACAGGGTGGTAGTGCTTATCATTGCACTCTGCCATCGCTTTCCCAAACGCTTCCTCCATTGCATCAATCGCTTTCACGTTCTTCTGCTGTAGGTCGCCTTGCGGCTTTGCATAGAGATATACATTTGCCGAAAAGCTGTTGTAGGCGTTCATGTCATTGCCCTTGCCAACATCTATCAGCACCATGTCCTCCCATTCGGCGCGGATGATTACGGGGAATGAAACGAAAATTTGCTTCGACACCTTGTATTTGGTGAGCAACATATTCATGAAGTTCTCCACCCTCGACGTCCTTGCGTAAAATACCTGCCTGTTTGCCATACTCTGTTATCCTCCCTGTCTTTTGCCTCCGAAAATGTTTACCACGCTTGCACCTTTGATTTCCCCTTGCAACTGTTTCAACTTGTCGTATGACATGGAAATGACACGGTACTTGTGCTTTTGTCCGCTTGATGCGTTCTCCAACACTGCGGCGTATGGCATCGCTGCCACAACCACCATGTCAATGCCTTTGGTAGGCTTATACTCGCTGTTGAGGAAATTGGTTATCTGCTCACGTCCGCTTACATCCTGTCCGTACCATTTGCGGCTTTCTGTTGCCGTTTTTGAACTTGACAGATAGCCCGCTTTCGTCAGCTTGCCGCCCACATAGATACCATAGCCGTAACTGTCATAAAGGTTGTTCGTGCGGTGTGTATAGTCACGTTCTGCTTCACATTCACGCAAAATGCGGTTGCCTTCTAACTCCAATTTGCGAACAAGTTGCTGTATTGCTCTGTCTCTGAACGTAGCCATACTTACACCTCCGAACTCTTTATGTAGGCGTGTACGCCGCCCAACTCTGAATGTCCTACACTCACCACCATGCCGACGATGTTAAGCCCGTTTACGTTCGCACGGAACATATATCCACGGTCTATGTTTATAGTCTCGCCGTCTTCCAGCGGATAATACACATCGTATGATGCAGTTATCGCTCCCGAAGCGAAAGCACGCTGTGTCTCCGTCACGTCACATTCCGTTTCGAGGATTATCTGTTCTTCCGTTACGGTCTCACCGAAAAGGTCGCCGTCCTCGGGAACCTGCGGCTCGCCCTTGATGTAGAACGTGCCTTGATACGGATATTCCTTTCTGTTTCTGTGTCGGTCGATATACATAGCGTTACTTCTAATTCTGTGGTTTGTGTTTACGGCATCCATTGCAGGGTTGCGCCCATGTCCTCCAGCTCTTCTAACAGTTCATTATCACCGTACTTCTCGGCAAGATTTTTCAGCTGTTTCATGATTCTATCTTTGTCTTTTTCTGTGAGTACCTGCGAACCTGTCTGGTATTGCCACCCTCCATGATTGCTTGTGCTGCTTGCCGTAGTGTAAGGCGTGTTGAGGATTGTGCGGAGTAAGGCTATCATGCAGCGGTCTTTGTTCTCCTGTGTAAGTTCCGAATATTCTGTAACTTCCGAAACTCCACAATCAAGTGCTATACGCTGCAAAACGTCCTTGTCGAACACGAACCCCGTCATGCCTGCGAGGTAGTTGATGATGTTGAACTTGCTATCTGCCATGTGGTTTAATTCTCACAATTCGGTTAATAGAGGCTACACGCCAACCCATTTAAGAGTTGGCGGTAGCGGTATCTACAATCACGTGCTTGGTGAACTCTACGAGAGCCGGAACTGCCGAGAACATCACCACGGTCTGCCACTCCTTATACATACCGTTCGGGACGGTAGTATTTACAAGTGTACCGAGGCCGTTGTTAATCGGAGCGAAGTTACGCTGTACGGCATCATTGAGGTACTTGGAATAAGTCTCGTCAAGTATCTGCTTGCGCATAAACTTCACGGCATCACCAGCAGGGCGAAGAACAACGATGTTGTCTGCCCAACCCTGTATAACAGTTTCCGTGTCGCCAGTGTTGTTCAGTTCTTTCTCCTCGACAAGCTCAATCGGCGATATTCCGTAAGCGGCACGAATATTCTGCCATGCGTTGTTAAACACATCAGTATTGATGTTGTTAAACGTCACATTTACGAGGTCGTTCAGAGTGCGGAACTCGTTAATCTTATCCACAACCTCCTTATTCTTGATGAACACGTTGAGGAAGAACTTTTTGGTCATCTGCCACTTCATAGCACCTGACCAGTCGCCCCATGACAGACGGTAGTCGCCCTCGATGGACTGCATTTCGGTCAGAATCTTTGCGTTGGGGTCAGTCCAAACAACTGCACCAGCCTTACGGAAGTTTGCAGACGGGATGTCGGCCTTGTGGATAGGTGCGAAAATACCCTGTCCGATTCCGTTGTAGTTGATTTTACCAGTTGTCATCAACTGCGCCGTCATCCATGTCATGGTTGAATCCATGGAGTTGCGAAGAGTAGTAGCATCGGTAATCCACTGCTTCATAATGTTGGTGTCGTTGCCGAACATCGCAAAACGCTTCTCCTTGTCCTCACGGCTCATAGCAGTTTCCACAATCTTAGGAGTGATAAAGTCGGGAATTGAAGCAGAATAGAAATTCAGTCCCTCATTATCCATCTGAACTGCATCACCAAGCGGAGCGCGCATATCGGCAAGAGGTGCGTTTTTGAGCTTACGCTCCATGACAGTGAATGTAGCAAGACCTGTCGAATCCACAGGAGTGAAAGACGGGTCAACGCTACCCTGTGTGAGATACCAAGAGTTGTTTACTCCCATGATTTCCTCGTCATTGACGATAGTCATAAGCAGTTTCTTGTCTGCCTGCTTAGGAGAAAACAGCCTTGCGTATCTCGATGTGTTAAAATCGAATTTTGCCATTTTGTTATCCTTTCTTTTTACCTTGTTAATAATTGTGTCGGATTAGAGCAAGAACCATCCGTCCACCTTGCTCTTGTTCAGAGCCTTGATATAGGCAGGGAGCGGCTGCATACGATTGATGTAGGCGAACTCACGTCCCATCATCAGCACGGGAGTGAAGAAGTAGCGTGCGCCGTCATAATCGGTGTCGCCAGTTGCAGGCTCATAAATCATGTCATGGTCTTTGTCAAGATAGCAGTTAGGGTTTGTAACCTTTGCACTCTTTGAACTGCCAGCCTCTGCCGCCTCCACGAGAATGTCGCCCTTAGCAAGCTCTCCAAGTGTTGCGGATAGTGTTACTTTCCAACCGTCCTGCTTTCCGTCAGTGGCATCAAAAGTTTTCTCTACGGCTGTAACCTTAACAGCTGTACCAGTACCGTCTATCTCGTCAGGCGCAACCATGAGGATGTCGCCGACAAACGGAATGTGACGGAACACCTCGCCCTGTGCGCATTTGCCGCTTGAAATGTAGATAACCGTGTCTGTTGCCGCTGTGGTTGCCTTTGCCACCTCATAAGTTTTCAGCAACAGGCAAGTCCCGTCTGTCTTGTACTCAATAAGGTCGCCGGCGTACATCTTTGCCATTCCGGGGAACGGATTTTTAAGTATGCCGCCATGTGTGGGGTACATAACGCCGCCTTTGTCTCCGGCAAGACCTACGAATACATGGCGAAAACCTCCGATGCTGCCCCTCGCCTGTACGAGTGTGCTTCCTGCAAAATGCCCGTTGTGGGCAATCTGTGCTTCATAAAAGTTTCCCATTTTCTTAAAAATTTGTGTTTGTGTTGTTTGTGTTATCCTAAATAATCTCTTTACCTATTTTATATAGCTGTTGTTTACTGCTACGTTTTAGGCTTTTGGTTTTAGGTCGGAGAGGTCAACTTCATTCCCACCTTTGCCGCCAGCACCGCCGGGCGTTTGGTAGGGTGGTGTCTGTGAGTTGGACTTGTTGTAGAGTTTCAGGGCATCGTCCTTTTCTTCGTCAATGTCCGTCTCCTCCGTAATGTTGAGTTTCTTGATATAGCTGTCAATCCACTCGGTGTCCTCTACACCATCCTTTTTGAGAGCCGATTTCAGTTCCTTGCGCTTGTCTGCGATTTTCTCCGCCTTGTCGCGCTCGTTCTGTTTCTTTTCCAAAGCGTCAAGTTTGGCGAGTATCTTTGACATTGCATCGTCACCGCCTGCGTTTCCGCCTTGTCCTTCCTGTCCTTCGTTGCCCGTAGGGTCGTCGGGGGCTTTGTCAGAGCCTTTTTCGGGATGGTTCTTCTTCCAGTCCTTCACGAAAGCGGCATTGTCGCTGCGCAGGTTTCCCTCGATTTCCTCGAAGTCGGGCTGATATTCTGCCACCGCATCGTCAAGTTCCATTTCATCGTCTCCTCTCTTCTCCAATCGCTTGTAGATTCTTTCCACCTGTGCGTTGAAAGTTCTGTCACTCTGTGCAAGTTTTTTCTTGCCGCCATTTGTGAGTTTCTTTTTCAGTTCTTCTGAAAATTCCTCTTTTGTAAACTTCATATTTTTTGATAATTGATTATTATTCAAGGGCAAAATTATTATAAAAGAAGTTACGGAGCAATTTTGTTTCAATCGTTATCGGACACGTGTCCAATAAACTGTTATTCTGATGTTTATTGAATATTTGCAAATAATTAATTTTGCAATATGGATGGCAAAAAAAACGACAATAACAATAATATCAAACGTCCGCAGGCAGGATTCCAAGAACACATCTCCGCTTCTAATGTAGATGTAGTTTTTGGTGGCGGTATCTTGGCTGGAGGTAAATCTTATGCCATACTTCTTGCAATGGCCGAACCGCTATTGACAGACCCCAATTTCCGTGCATTGATTTCTCGTAAACAACAGGATTCTTTGAAAGCAGCAGGTGGTTTCGTTGACAAGATAAAAGACATTTTTGGAAATCTGGCAAGGATAAAAGAATCTGATAATCCAAGGGCTACATTTCCTAACGGGTCTTTCATTGATATGACATATATTGATGATGGAGACATGAAACGCTTGACGGAGCGTGCAAAAGGTTGGGAATATGACATGATTACCGTTGACGAACTTACCGAGATGAGTTTTGAGGCATTTATGTATATAATGTCGAGAAACAGAGGTAAGTCAAAGACATTTACAGGTAAGATGTTTGCCACGATGAACCCGAAACGCTCGCATTGGGCGAGAACGTTCCTTGATTGGTATATAGGTGCAGACGGTTATATAATACCTGAAAGAGACGGATGTGTGAGGTATTTTTATGTTAATGGTACAGATGTAAAGGATGTTGTTTGGGGTAACAGCAAAGAAGAAGTTTACAGGAAATGCAAGATAGACATTGACCGTAAATTGAAATACATAGGGGGCGATTTCTCGTATGAAAACATGATAAAGTCATTCGTTTTCTATAAAGGCAGTTTGGCAGAGAATAAAGCCTTAACAGAAAACAATCCCGATTATGTCGGCAGTGTTGCCGCTTCCGGCGGAAAAATGGCGCAAGCCCTTATTGAAGGCAACTGGAATGTTGACCCGGAAGACAGTAACGAAATGCCTATACCAAGTATTAAGGCACAGGAGTGCTTTACCAACGACCCCGCTGTAAATGGAGACAAATGGCTGACTGTTGACCTTGCTGACTTTGGTACTGATAATATGGTGGCATTGGCATGGAACGGGTTTCATGTTTTTGATATAATGATTGTGAGCCATAGCACACCAAGAGAAAACGCTATCAGGGTAAAGCAGTTTGCGCAAAAAAACGAAATCGCCGATGACCATATCATATTTGACGGCACGGCAGGACGGTATTTCAACGACTATATACCAGAGGCTCATGCATATCTCTCATCCACACGTCCGATAGGACTGTATAAACTTTCCGCCCGTACATTTAAGGATTTGTGTTATATCCGTCTTGTCCGGATGATAAACGCCGGGCACATCACTTTCAGTGAGGAAGTCGCCCGAAAAGTATATAAGCATCAGAATCTGAAATATGTAGTTACAGTACAGAACGAGTTTCTGGAAGAATGCAGTGTAATTGGATTTGATGATGTTGGGTCTGGCAAAAAATCTCTTTGGACGAAGAAGAGGATGAACTCTAAACTTGGCCGTGGCCGTTCAATGGATGTGGTTGACCCATGCGCAATGCGTATGTGGCCTTGCACCAGTCTTGAATACGGTCAGGAACTGATAGCCGGCTTTGGCGAGGATGACGATGCCTTGAATGATGGTGCTAATATGGATGCCTATTTGCAGAAAGATATATATGATGCCACTTTGTGGTGCTAAAATTCAGACAGATATATGATTAAGGATAACGACATAAAGGATATTATAAAATCAGTAAAGCCCAAATGGCGTAACGTTTCCATAAGGGACATAGCATTCTGTATTCTCCATGAAGCGTTTGACGACAAGGAGGAGGCTTACAAACTGATATATGGCGCAGAACCGTTGGAGGGAGTTGCTGCATATTGTAATTCCGACAAGGTTCAGATGCTTATAGACGCTCTGAAACCATACACTTTATCAAATGATAATGCGGACGAGACAATAACAAGGTCAGAAAACAGGGCTGGCCTCATACGTCAGTTGAAAAAACTGCAAAGTCTTATTGCACGCAAGAAAATATCAGAGGGCGAGGCATTCAAGCGTGAGACGGAAATACGCTGTAAACTTGAAAAGGAGTTTGACCTCGAGGAGGGCGATGGGCAGAAACATATCATCATCGTTCCACAGAAGCATGACTATATATGTCCCCACACTAACAGGGAGTGTTCAAAGATGCCGTCCAAGAAAGCGTGCATGGAATATTATAATCTTACAGAAAAAGAGGTAGAACAAGAGCGGTAGATACCATAAGGGTGTATTTAATCAATGGAAAGGAGTAAGCTATACATAAAGCAAATAAAGGACGGCGTAGAAACACCGTTCCCGTCTGACGCATATCCTGCGGTTATAAGCAAATACACTTATGACGCTACCCGTATGGGCAGTGCGCCAACTATCACCGCCACATTTATGCACCCCTTGTGTCTTGACGACTTATGGACTTATAACGAATATGTGGAATATAAGGGCGAAAAATATTATGTCAGACAGATACCTACTTCGATTAAAAGTTATGAAGACGCAAGATACCAGCATGATATAACGCTTGTAAGCGAGAGGGAAATTCTTGGAAACGAATATTTCTATGATGTGGTGACGGCGGACACGGATGCACAATACAAAGACAGATACCGTTCCAATCTTTCAGACTTCAATTTCAGAGGCGACCTTAAAGAATTTGTTGCACGTCTTAATGATTCTCTCATATACACCAAATTGTATGATAAGGAGACAGGAGAAGGGTACTATGTCGTAATAGACGATGGCATAGAATCAAAGGACACGGTGGATATACAATTCTCCAACAAATACATTGTGGAGGCGTTGCAGGAGATAAACACGTCATTCAAGCAGGCATATTATTTTGTCGGCAAGACCATCCATGTCGGTTACACCGAGAATGACATAAACACAATCTTTGAATACGGCAAGGGTAACGGGTTGTTAAAAGTGGAAAAACAGAATGCTAATACCAAACTTGTTGACCGTATCACAGGCACAGGCAGTTCCGACAACCTACCCTATTATTATCCCAACACCACCCCATACGGTATCGCAATTTGGAAATCGGATGGCGGTAGCGTCTCTCCCGAAGTGGAGGATATTAATATCTCCACAATCAACAAATATGCTGGAGATGCGATGGGAAAATCTTTTGTATTGTGTTACCATCCAACGGAAGCATCCGTTTCATTCGACAAAGAGTTTGCGCACTCCCACCAAGAATGGAATATCTTGCCTGATAAAGAATGGTTTGAGAATTATATACCGGGTAGGGGCGGTAGTTATTATGAAAAGAAAGTAGAAATAACCACCACTACATATTCAAGAGCCTATTACCTTAATAACGGAGATATAGTATCAGTTAAAAATCTGGGCGAACCGACATATTTTAACTATTGGTATGGCACAGATTTCAGTATTAAAACTATAACGGGAAATGGAGGATGTATATTTCAAAAGAAACAAAAAGAGGTCTATTTATATGCTGTTTCTCAAAATGCCATAACAGGTACAGAACTGGACAGAACACTTATTCCACTGTCTGGTGAAACGTCTTTTATGGTCGCCTCAAAAAACACAAAAGTATTTTTTATGGCCATCGCTATATGGGAGTGTACTTTTGGGTTTAAGGCGTGGGAAGATAATAAGAACGGATATGTTCTCTATGCTGAAAATAACTTAACTGTTCCGAACTTCAAAATCTCGCATGACTATACGTCAGAGTTTTCAAAGTCGGGATATGTATTTCAATACGGCAAAGACTTACATGGGGCACATTATATGCTTCCAACGATTGCGTATGAAAACAGTGGCATAAAGCTGCGGAACTTGGAAAAGTTAGTCTGTGCGAGATTCAAAGTGGAGTTTATAGATACAAATCCATCTAATTATCCCTTTGGTTTTGTTCAAACGGTGGAAAGTTCCCCTGTTCCTCCGACAAGAATAACAATAACAGGCAGACAGTGGGTTATGCCGTCTTCAAAACTCATGCCGTCAATATATCGGAACACTCTTGGAGCGGAACGCTATTATAATGCGGAAAACAACAAATACGAGAAAGAAAACGGAGGATATTATGTCTTTAATAACTTGTACGAAGAAAGCAACCCGCATTCTGCCATAAAGGAGTTTGAAAAGATTAAGCCGACGATTAAAGACGTGGTTAACTCCAAGGGGCAACTGTTGGGTGAAATAGCCGCCATAGCGTTTGACGACAATGACAATGATGAGGTAAAAAACTCTTCATCCAGTTCAAAAGAATATATACATCCATATTTCTACATCAAACTGCACAAATTTGACGGAGACGCAGGATTTAATCTCTTTGATTCTGCGTTAGAGAGCGGCAAGGCGACAATAGAAATGACAAGCGGCAACTGTATCGGATGTAAATTCGAGATTGGCGTTCCCAACCCTACCAAGGTGAGTGAGGGGAAATATGTGTTCCACAACCCTGTGCAGGTGGACGGAAACGGTAATATCGTTGCAGGAGATTCGGAAGACAAAGTAAAAGTAAACAGCTATCAGGACAGGCAACAGGACACTTCCAAAAACGAGGTGTGGATTGCATTGAAGAAAGAGGAAAGTACATACAACATGGTAGTGCCGAATGCGTCCCAAAAACTCAGACCGTCAGCAGGTGATACTTTCGTCATAACAAACATAAGTTTGCCAAAATCTTATATATATGCGGCGGAAAAACGGCTGGATGCAGCATTGGTAAAATCTATGGCGGAGAACAATACCGAGAAGTTCAATTTCAGCATAATGTTTTCCCGGATATATCTTGCAAATAATCCGGACATTGCGAGGAAACTCAATGAGAACGCACGCATTACCATAAGGTACAACGGATATAACATTCCTCTTTTTGTCACAAACTATTCCGTAAAAGCCGATGATGACGTGCTTGAAGAGGTTGTTGTGGAACTTAACGAAGATTTGACAATAGCCCAGAGTAATTTCTCGCTTCGTCTGCAAGAAATGAAAAACGACATAGTGGAGACCATTGCAGGACTTGACTTGCATTTGGCCACAAAGCCGTACTACCTTTCCCGCAGAGACGAAAATTTAAGTGGAGACGATGAGCGCACGGCACAAGGGAAACTGTTTTTGAAAGGAGGTGCGGACTTCGGGACATTCATAACAGGAGAACAAGGTGCGCAGATTGACGCAGACGGCAGGGCGGAACTGATGTCTCTGTTTGTCCGTTCCCTTATGCAAAGCGTGAATTTCGAGACTGGCGAAAATGGTAAAGGGTTCAAGATTTGGAATGATGACAACGGAGTGTCGCATATAGAACTTGACGAGATAACTTTACGGAACGCCTTACAAAGCAACACCTTTGCAAGCGGCTTTAACGGAGAGGGATTCAAACTATGGAAAGATGAAAACGGCTATGCCAATCTTGAACTTGACAGACTGACTGTCCGTCAAATAATGACCGTCTTTGAATTGGTGATAGATAAAATCCGCAGTGTTGGCGGTAACATTGTCGTGTCTGCCGCAAATGGCAAAATAAAAGAAATCTTGGAAACGGAAGACAACTATGTTATCACCTTTGAAGATGAATGCTACTTCCGTGAAAATGACTTCATGCGCTGTCAGACTTACACCGGCACGGACAAAAGAGGTTATTGGGTTGAGATAAGCGGCAGTGGTTCTGACTTTGTAACAGTTCCGAAGAGTGAGTTTTCGGAGTGGAATGCCATCCCAAAAGTGGGCGATGAAGTCGTGCTGATGGGAAATTCCACTAACCCAAACAGGCAGAATCTTATAAGCATATCCGCCACGGAGGACGGACAGCCAAGGATAGATGTGTTGAACGGTGTGCATGAAAAGAACTTCACGAATGGTCTGCGGGCACGCCTTGGTAATCTTGACGGAATAAAGGATGATTGGTTTCCTGTTGACAACCAACCTCACGGTGACGGTCTGTATGCTGACAACGCATATCTTAGAGGTACTTTCCTGCTGACAACGGGCGAAGACATAAAAACCAAATTCGAGATAATAGAGGGCAAGATAACTTCTTCCGTTGAAAGCGTGCGTAAAGACTTGGAGGACGGGTTTATACGGAACGGCTCTTTTATGGACGGCACTGCGTTTTGGAATGTGGATAACGATGTGGATGTCTTCTCGCTTAGCAGCCGGTTTGTATGGGCGAACGAGAGCGTACTCTCGCATATCCAAGGCGGGGCTTCCCTTATAAAGGACGGGGACAGAACTGTAATGCGGATAATCAACGGCATGATTGTCCAGAAATCGGAAAACTATCGTAATATTCCCGAATTTGAAGTGAACGACAACGGGCTGTATGAACCCATCCCCGTCACTTTGACGTTCTTCTATAAGATAAAGAACGAGGGGAATATAGCCGTCTTTTTTGAAAACATAGACAAGACAGGCTTTGAAGATTTTGATGAATTTACTTATGAGGGGGAAATGTCGGCCTCTGATGATTACAGGGAATTTTCCGCTTCGGGACTTTGGAACGGAACGGGTGATTTTACTCTCTATTTTGAGGGTGAGATTATGCTGCATTCCATCGTTCTGAAAACAGATTCAAGCGACAGGCTGGCGTACAAGTACAGGACATTGTTTGAGCAAAGCGATAAGATAGTGCGGATAGCAGCGGAGAATTTCGACATAAACGGAAAGGTGATTGAACAGTCGGACATAATCACTACGGCGAAATACAACACCCTTATGTCTAAATACTTTAATGAAGACGGCTCACTTGTAAATCTTGCCGGCGTTGTCACGACAACAGACTTTAACGCTTTCAAGAAAGACAATGGAACTACCATAAGCGGAATATTTGATGATATAATCGCCCTCAATGCAGGCTTAAATGACACAAGAGATGACATAAACACCAACTATGTCAAGATTGAAGCCTTTTCGGGTATGTTTGCCTCTGCTGTCGATGAAAACGGAATAGCAAAGACTTCCCAGCTTTCTTCGTATGTGGCAAAGCAGACAGGCGAGGATGGCAAGACGTATCTTGAATCGGGAGTTCTTGCCAAGGCGGACAATATAGTATTGGAGGGCTATACCACCATCAACAGTAATTTCCATATTGATGAAAACGGTAAGATGTATGCAAAAAATGGCGAATTTGATGGAGACCTGAATGTTGCTACTTTGGGTTACAAAATAGACCAAGCAACTGATGAAGGCATATTAAACTGTGCTTTTATCTCAAATGGCATATATATACTACCGACACTTGAACCGGGAGAATGTCAGGTACTTATGGCTTTTGATACAAAATTTACGAAACCTTACCTAATTACATTAAAATGTACTGGAAGAAATTATATAATGATTGAAGAAATAGATAGTGCAGGGCTTCCACATTGGGATTCTTCTCAACGCATAAATCTGGCAGGATTCTTTTATATAGTAGGAATAAGAGAATCTGATTATTTTGAAGATACATATTGGTATGTTATACCTCTTTCAAAATGGTGGTCAGCAGAAAAAGTAACAGAATAAAAATGTAATATGGCAAAAATCAATTTCAAGAGCATCAAGGTCTATGACAGTATCAGCCACAAGAAATCACGCACAGCAGACGCACGTGAGCAGTTCGCCGACATGATATATAAGAATGTCGGCGGCATAAAGGCGCACGCCCTCGCATTAAAAATATACAACAGTGAGGGAGAGACGGAATACTCACCCGAAGAAGCAGAACTGATAAAAAGAGTGGCGGAACAACTTTGTTTGCCCGGTTTTATAGACGGGCTGATGGAACAAATCGGAGAAAACATATCGAAGACTATCATCAAAAAGGAGGAATAAGGCTATGACGGATGAAGAGAAAAAAGAAATAATAGCGGCATTAAAGGCGGAAAGTACAGACGTTACGTCATTGGAGGTCGTTTCCTCTCTTGACGGAGTTACAAGCCTGCCTGCGGTGCAAGGCAACAAACTTGTGCGTGCGCCAATCCCTCTTTTGGCAAAGCCTGCCACAGATGCTGCGGAAACTGCCAATGCCGCTGCGGAAACGGCCAATGCCGCTGCGGAAAGGGCGGAAAGTGCTGCGGAAATCGCTGAAACATATATAAAAACGACAGACGATGAAGACAAGTATGTGAGGGGCACATTGAACACGACAGATGGCACAATATCGGAGAGTACGCAGACAGGAACAATAGTATGCCAACAGTATATTGGAATACCGGAGGGGACAGAACAAATTTCCGTGTGGCTGTATAGTGTTACAACCTTATCGGGTAATGCGGCGGTGGCTTTTTATGATGGCCAACATAATTTCCTGTCCGCAAATGCTGTGACAGCGAACAACGTAAATGCGTTTGAATTACCGAATGGCGCACGCTATTTGCGTTATCAAATGCCTGCGCAAAATGTCATTGAGATACAGATTGCTGCCGATGGTTGGACGCTGGCAGAATCATTCAACCCCGCCAAAATAAAAGAAGACATCCCCAACGAAATCCGCACCGGTTACAGTGATGACGGTGTGAGCATCGACCTCTACCACGATGACACGTCTTTGTGGTCTGATACCATAGAACCCGCCACGGAGGAAAGGGCTGGCGTGATGAGTGCGGAGGATAAGGTGACGTTAGATTCATTTGACGGGAAAATAAAAGGGGAGCAGACAGCCCGGGAAGAAGCGGAT
>NFZD01008426.1_pt1 | contig 16862 bp, 10 predicted proteins | sample 1095381 | NCBI WGS metagenome assembly NFZD01 (sample SAMN03609891, study PRJNA323583) | gut metagenome | isolation source: feces | host: Rattus norvegicus | place: Denmark: Riget | collected 2013 | reverse complement strand
TCTATTTTTCTTGGGTTTTCAGGCTGCTGTCGCAACTTCTCCATGTTTCTCTCTGTATCGGTACGGTAAAGCTGCGGATTATTAGCGAGTCTTCTATTAAAATCACCCATTGGTATTCTATTTGAAGTATCACCTAACTTCGCTTCTATATCTTTTATTTCTTTATCATCTTCAGTATTCATTTTTCGTTTGTCATTGAAAGATGATAAATCTATCTTTCTTGGGTTTTCAGGCTGCTGTCGCAACTTCTCCATGTTTCTTTCAGTATCAGTACGGTAAGGAGTAACATTTTCCTTGTCATTTTTTATTTTTGGACCGGTTTCTTTTTCAGGTTCTTTAATGTTTTTAAAAGCATCTTTTGTTTTAATATCGGATAACTTAATTGGGTTATCTGTTTGTTGTTTCAACCTTTCCATATTTCGTTCAGTATCTGTCTTAAATATTTCTGGTTTAAGTTTAGGGTTTGTTTTATTTGAATCGTAATTCTGCAATTCATCATCAAATGTAGCAATCTTATAGACAGTACTCATTGTACGGTCATCATCCGGATTAAAATCTCCAAGTCCTCTATATATTTCAGATGCCGGACGGCTAAATTTTTGATTTGTCTCTTTCCATGCAGATATCCTATCCAATCTGAAAAATTTCCATGATGGTACTCTTGATGTCGTATCTCCAAATGGTTGAAAAGCCCTTATTACAGGATTTCCGGCTTTAGTAAGACCATACGCATACACTTCAATAACACGAGCACCTGTAGCAACATCCTCACCATTAGAATGATAATTTATAATTATTCTCTTATGGTTATCTATTGCATCATCTATTTCGTTTGTTGATACTGATTCCGTTAATAATATTTCCTGTAATATTTCTGATAGCATTTCAATTGAAAAATAAAACCCCATTCAATATAAAAATGGGGGATGATTTTGAATTATTTTTATATAATTATGGTACTCTGTATTGTCCTTCTCGAACATTAAGTGTCGTATCGACAATTCTTGCCGAATATGATTTCTCATAATTATACAAACTTCTCGCCATAGCAACTTCACGTGTTTCATTATCGACATTATTACCGGCACCACTTGAAGGATTTGTATCAAAGTTTGAATAATTAATTATTCCTAATGTACCATTACAGTTTGGAAGCCAATGTGAATGTCCGCCATGACCAGTACCTTTACCTTGTGCGTCGCCAGTTGCACGAGCATCCTCATGTGTCGCACTATATTGATTGTCTCTTTGATAATCACTTCTTACAATTTCCTCGTGTCTTTCTTGAATTGACACTTTTTCCAAGCATGTCTGCATTATATATAAGTAATTTAATCTTTTATTTGTTTATAAATATCAAAAGATAATTATTATTTCTTCTCAGAAAGTGGCTTAATACCAATATTATTTAATTTGTCAAACATTTGTTCAGTAATATATATCGTTACACTTTTCTTTCGGTTATCATCATTTTTATGGGATATGCTCTCAAATTTTAAAACATTATTATCCATCATAGATTTATTAAGGTTATTTGTCTTAAATTTTACTTGAGTCGGCTTATCTTTTCTTATTTGTCTTTGTTTTTCATGCGATTTTATAAAGGCGTTGCTCATGCCGGCATCTTTTTTCGCCTGTTTAAAGTCATGAATTGCTTTTGTCGCAGTATTTAAAGTATTATTGACCCATGTCATCATAGGTTCGCCACCATTAAGAATATATTCAGAGGATTTTGGTGTACCGTTATAATTGTCAAAAAAGTTTTTTATACGTTTCATTTCATGGTAAGAAATCGTATTCATAGACAAAATATTATTAAGGCGTTTATATCCATCAACAGTTTTATCCCCTTTATAACCGTTGAGTGTATTTTGTAAATGATGCCTTATGCCCTTGGCGAGAGGAAAAGTCCGATTGTTCAATTCCTGATTTCCTTCAAAAATGAGATGTAACATTATAATATGGTTATCTTGTTTTTCTATTGTTTATTTTCATTCTTAATTCTTTTAGCCAAGAATAAGGAAGTGATGATAAATCTAAACTTTCAATTATCTTATTCAGAACTATTGCTTGCTGTTTAGGTGTAAGAGGCTCAAGTGCTTTCACCAGTATATCTGATTTATATTGTATACTTTGAGGGATTTTTACAAGGTCATCATTGTCGGTATCATTCCCTAATGTATCAAGCTCGCTATTATTATAGAAATCGTCAACCCCATCATTATTTTCATCATCCTCTCTTATTGTATGAGGACGGTATGCCGTACCACAATATCTGTTGTATGTCTGCGCTGTAAGTTTATCAGCAAAATCATCTGATGTATTAGGATTTCCATATTCCATATCATCTTTTTTGCCATTAACGGAAACTTCTGACTGACCGTTATACTGTTTGAAATTGCCATTTGAGAGGTATTTGAACGAATTATCTTCAGCTTCTTTTAATTGTTTTGCAGTTATTTTGATTATTTTTCTACCCATGTTTAAGTAATATATGTACCTATTTATTATAAATAGTGAATATTCGGCAATGGGAAACATTTACAATCATAATAGAGAACCTTTTAAATTTATCCTCAATAGAAGTGAGTATTGGGATTTTTATCTTAGTCAAACTGGTTTTAATTCCGATTACAGCGGTAACGGTTTGTATGATAGATGTCTTATGTCATACATTGATACCACAGATTCTGAGTGTGTATGGTTCGATAAGTTATATAGCAAATCTTTATATCATTGGAGTGATGCCATAAATAATGGTATAACACTTAAAAATATTGGTTATACTGGCGTTGATAATGGTTTAATAAATTATAAAAAAGATAGGATAAGTAATTCGGAGTTCTTGAAATTGTTTAAGTCATCGGAAATCAACATCGAAAAAGATGATTTAAGACTATCATTAAATAAGGTATACGGCAATAACGATATTTTCACATATGATTGTGATATTGTCGAAGAGGACAATATGCTTGTATCTAAATTGGATGGAGGCTTTTATCAAGGTTTTTTCCATACTGATGACAATTATAGAATTTTACCAAAAAATATCGGAAGCGGAATTACTTTTGAAGTTGTACTGAAAAAGCATGATTTCGATAAAACCGGTACAAAATTGAATGATAGATATAATTCAAATAAGGGTATTTTTCTATATATTGGTACAAGAGCTGAAAATAAATGGTGGAAACAATATTCAACTAATTTTAACTTGGATGCTTCTAAAAATAATTATCTTGTTGATGGCTATGTAAACGGTTATGTAGATAATAATAGTTTGAATGATGATTATATTAAGCCTTATGATGATAAGTATGCTGTTTCAGAATATTTCTCTGACGGTTATTTAACTGACAAGTGTGATGATAATAAATGTCATTGTGAAAATAATAATAAGAACGGCATACAAATAGATAAATCTGATATGCCTCGTTTTACATATCCGGAATTTTTAAACACATATGAAGATAATTCTGTGTGGTTTACAAACAATGGTCATTTATGGGTAGAGAATGAAAAATTCACAACTAATAAAAATTCACACGCATCAATTAAGTTAAATAGTAAAAAATGTAATTGTTTAGATTATTTCAATGACGATTACATATCTAATGATTATTATTCTAATACGTGTGATTGCTCAATGTACGTAAAGAATGAATATATTAAAAAAGACGAAATCATAGACGTGAATGAAGAAATTTTTACCTCTGATGGATATAGTATTAGACAACCAAATATAAGAGAATATCGGAGTGATAACAAATTCTTATTATTTGACCGTACTTGTGATGGTTTCACGACAGAAAACTGGGTAGAAGGCAGCGAGGCTATCATAACTGATATAATAAAACCCAATATTAAAAATTATTTTCTTTTATTTGACCGTACTTGTGATGGTTTCACGACAGAAACAATAGAGAAAATGGAACAGGAAGCAAGCAAAAAGTATGATGTCTTGAATGATTTATATAGAAATGCAATTGCTTTTCAAATTAAAGACAACGGACAAATTGGGTATAAATATTTGATTAAAGATTGTGATAATGAAGATGGGTATAGAATAGAAAGTGAGTGGACTAAGGTGGACACAATAAGAGATGATGAATGGTATACAATTACTGTTAAATTGATGCCAGTGACAAAAATATATGACAATTGTTCTAAAATAACGTCGTCTAATGATAAGATGTATATAATGATTTATGTAAATGGTAAACTAAGGTTAATCTCGAAAGAGTTGCCAATGTTAAATTTAAAAAAATTAAATGACATGTATAGCAAACAAGAAGGCGTTCCGTTTAATATTTCTTTTGGGGGAGGCACACAAGGACTTTGCGATGTAATTTATTTGAATTATCGTGAACTTCCGCAAGATGTATTACCATTGGAAAAAGAGTTTGCTGGTACATTTATCGGCTACGTTAAATCATTGAGAATACATGATTGTCCATTAAGTTTTTCACAAATTCGTCAAAATTCAATTTTTGACAAGACATTCTAACTTTTAAATGATATTTATTAATAAATAAAATAAAACCGAACAATGAATAACAAAGGTATAACATATTTTAGACTGAATTCACCTTATGAAGGCGATATCACTAAGAATTGTGCCTTAGACGGGTATGAAGTGGACAATAATTTTCTTGTTCTTGAGGGAAGAGATATAAAGTCCGTATACGTAGAAGGAGACAAAATTAAAATCGGACTTTTAAATGGTGACGTTATTTCATCTGATGCAGTATTCGATGATTTTACAAAAGATTTAACATTTAGGTTTGATGCTGAAAAAGGTATCTTGTACATTACAAGAAATGGAGTTGAAACAAGAATAACTGGTTTTGTGACAGAATTTTCTGATGAGAAATCTGTTGCTTCCGATAATACGCTTTATGGAAATGGAAAACCTTCAGACCCATTAAGTTTATCTCATTCATATCGTACAGGTAAATACGAACCGGTTATTAAATTTATTGATAAAACACAAGGCGAAAACCTTCCATCCGGTAAAACAAATCATGTAGGTGACAGATACATTGTATTGGACACAGTAAGTGATTATGGCTTCCTTTATGATTATGATAGTGTAAGAAGAATTGCATGTAGTCTTGCCGATAATAATTCTGGTTGGAGAATTCCTACAAAAGAGGATTGGGATGACATGTTAAATGCAATAGAGCCATGTGAAGAAGACAAAGAGCATGCAAGTGCATCTTGTAATCGTTATCTCGGACGATATGCCGGCAAACTTATCAAAGCTGTAAATGGATGGAGAATTGAGGGTTGCAGTAATGCTGCTGACAATAACACTTGTATAGACTATGATACAACTGGTTGCGGATGTACTTGTGGTAAATCTATAGAGTGCTCACCAATGTATTGCGGTGAATATGGTTCATGCTGTTGCAAGCCTAAAGACAACTCAAATGCGGGTGTTGATAAATATGGATTTAAGGCTCTACCAGCTGGTTATGCCGATGATGGCGGTAACGTAGGTTATTTTGGTGAACGTGCGTATTTCTGGACAGCGACAAACTCAAAGTGTGGTAATAGCGCATTTATGAAAAGACTTGAATATAATAAGTCTTCTGTATATCAAGATGTGATTTCTTCAAAAAATGCTCTTTCACTCAGACTTGTGAAAACATACGATGGCGCAAATTATTTGGAGAAAGAGGAAATCCTTGGTGTAGATGTTCCTACAATTCTTATGCCATCAGTTAAAAACGGTCATGCAATATGGACAGAGGTAAATGTTGCATTTGCCGATAAGATATATCATCCTATTATGCCTAATATGGGCATGAATGTGCCTGTCTCTAAACATTATTATACATATGAATGGGACGGAAATAAATGGGAAATACATGCTCTTAAAGAAGGAGAAAGTGTTGTTATTCTAAATTCACCGAATGAACAATACGGTTATGAATATCAAATTGTAAAAGGTGATTTAATAAATCTTTCTGAGCGTGTCACAGATACAGTTTATGATAGTGTTAAACAGTCATTAACTGCTCTCGATGAAAAAATTGAAGCAGAAAGTGAGAGAGCTATATTAAAAGAAACTGAACTTGATGAAAAGATTGGTGAAATTTCTGCAAAACTTGATGACGAAATTGCAAATCGCTCAGAATCCGAAGAACTTATCGATAATAAGATTAATGACGAAAAGGAAGCAAGAGAAACCGAAGATAAAGCTATCAGACAAGATCTTTCAACTCTTAATGATAATGTAGCACAATCAATTAATGATATTAACAAAAACGTTGAAGATGGTTTCAACACGATTAATCAAAATGTAGCTGACGGTTTCAGTAACATTAATCAAGCAATTTCTGATGAAATAAAAGCAAGAACAGATAAGGATACCGAACTTCAAAATCAAATTGATACTTTAACAACTGATGAAACCGGTATTAGTAATAAACTTGCAGAAGAAATTGCTGCAAGAGAAGCAAAGGATACTGAGCTTGAGGGACTCATTAATGCCAATAAAACCGATGTAGATAACGCACTTGATGCTGAAAAGACTGCACGTGAAAATAAAGATACCGAAATTGAAGGTAAACTTATAGATTCTGATGGTACAGGATTTGATGTGACTACCGGTATTATTACATTGAAGAGCAAAGATGGTTCTAATGATATTAAGATACAGCTTATTCTTAACATGGGAACAATCTAAAAATAATATAAATAAGATAATTTTTAATAAAAAATATGCCTACAGAATACAGATTGCAATTATTGTCACATGGTGAAATATTCACTAATCGTGAGGAAGCATTAACATATATCGAGAAGAACTTCAAGCATGAATCCCTTTATGCTGAACCGGCGTTATTCTTGTATGGTGATAAAAAACAACCATATTTTATACTGGCATTCGGTGTCGGTGATAAAGAAATCACATACATTGATAGTGGTGATATTAAAGAATCTATTGACAATATCATTAATGGTGACGGTCAACGTAATGAGGATTTGGCTACTATCAAGGATAGATTGATGGACATCGTTAATGCAACTGGTCTCTTCTATGATGAAAATAAGAAAACTCATCAGATAACTTATGTACCGGACAATAAGGATGTATTGCTTAGAGATGCTGAAACATTGGCAGAAGCAGTTGACATTATATCTAAATACGTACAGAAGTATGTAGATGAAACAACTTTGAATGTTGCTGAGACAAATAGTGCAAAATTAACACTTTTGGAAAATAATAATGGTGGAAAAGTGTTACGTGCCGCTGTTAAAATTTCCGATAACGGAGATAGTGACGATGAGGAATTCAACAATAATATTGTCGGTATTAAATCAGATGGCTTATATGCTGCTGCACACCTTGAATATAATGAAAACAATAACCAACTTACTTTCTATTCAAGCGGCGTTAAAAACGGTCGTTTCCAAGATGACGCTAAAAAGCAAGTAATTGATTTAGGTAAACATTCTGAAGTTGTTTCTGATAATTCAGATGAAAATCCTATTGAAATTAATGTAAAAAGTGATAATTCGACAAAGAAAATCTCAGGTAAATTAAAAATATCTGAGGATAGTAGTAATATTATCAAGGTACAAGACGGAGCATTACTTGTTGACGGTAGAGCAAAAAATATAAAATACAAGGATAGTACTGTATTTAGCGCATTAAATTCTCTTAATACTAAAGTCGATGAAATAAGCAGTAAGTCTGAACTTATAGAAAAAGATAGCGACACTATTGATTTCTCTATTACTAAGGATGCAAATGGATGTACTGTAATTGGCGGTGAAGTTAAAAGAAGTTCAGATAATTCATTAAAAATATCTGATGGTGGTTTAAGCGTTAATCTTGACATGAAGATCAATCCCGCTGATAATACATTAACCGTAAAACTCGGCGATAAAATTGAGGTGTTAACATTACCAAGTGTGGATTTCTCTACTTTAATTGAAAAAGTTACCTATAATGCGGCTAACAAAACCATACAGATTACATTTACTGACGGTAAGACAGTTACTATTCCAGTAGAAGATTTATTCAAATTATATACTTTTGAGAATGATGCTGATAGCCCGATCAAATTGACAACTGAAGTCGCTCCTGACGGTTCTTCAATCGTCAAGGCAAATATTGTGCTTAAACCAACAGATAATCTTGTTAAAGTTGAAAATGGTCAACTATATGTATCTGAAGCAAACATAGATAACAAGATAGATGTTGTAAAAACTAAGGTTGAAACTGATGTAAAAAATCTGTCTGATTCAATGAATTCTGAAATTCAGACATTGAAAGAAACAGATATTACATTAGGAAATGGTATTGATTCTAATAAAGAGGCCATAAAATCAGAAGCATCTCGTGCGGAACTTGCTGAACAAAATTTATCATCAAAGATAGATGCCAATACAAATGAAATAAGTCATTTGGTGGAACGAGTAACTTCAGTAGAAGATGTAAATAAACAGCAAGATGCTGATATAAATAGTTTAAAATCTGATAACGAACTTAATAAAACTACTATTGTAGAGTTAAAATCATCTGTATCAGCTAATGAAACCGCAATTGCTAATGAGACAACAAGGGCACTTGGTGAAGAAAAGAAAATTAGTGATATCACATTAGCTAACCAAAGTGGATTGACTAATTTATCAGCACGTGTAAATAATGTTGAAACAAGTTTGTCAGATAGAATTTCTAAAACTGAAAATGACATTGCAACATTAAATGGCGCAAGTACAGTTAATGGTTCTGTAAGAGAAATGATTTCAGTATCCATCAACGGAACAGTAATGCCGGCAATAGAGACTGAAAAAACTCAACGAGAGGTAGAAGATTCTAGACTTGCAGATGCCATCAAAGAATTACAATCAAATGTCAGTACAGGTAATGAAGCGACATTAGAAGCAGCAAAATCTTACACAGATGCTCAAGTTAATAATGCGAAACGTGATGTATTAGTTGAAGCTGCTACTGATGCTACAACAAAGGCAAATACGGCATTAACAGATGCTAAAACTTACTCTGATGATAAATTATCACAAGCGGTTAATAGACTTGAGAATGCCGATGCCACAACTAACGAAAAAGTAGATGCACTTAAAGATGAAACAGATGCAATAAAGTCTGAACTTAGTAATAGAGTTGAGACAGTAACCATAGAGAAAAATAGCGCAAGTGACTTACAATATACTTTATTTGTCGATGGAAAACCTGCCGGTGAGATTAACATACCAAAAGACCAATTTTTAAAGGACGTTACATATGATCATAATAGTAGGGAATTGGTATTCGTATTCACAACATCTGAGGGTGATAAGACATCGACTTTGGATATATCTGATTTAGTTGATACATACATAGCAGGTGATGGATTGTCATTGACTGACAATGTATTCTCTGTTAAGGTTGCTGTTGGCTCAGAAGATTATCTTACTGTAACAGAAGATGGTATTATGCTTAAAGGCGTTGACAATGCACTTGATTTGAAAGCCAATGTTGTTGATGTCTATACTAAGGACGAAGCCGACGCTAAATTCTTAACGGAATATCAGGATATCACCGGTCTTGCAACAAAGGATGAATTAAAAAATGTGTCCGATAAAGTTACTGATAATGAAAATGCTTTAAGCATATTAAATGGAAATGAATCACAAGACGGTTCTGTTAAAAAGGCATTAGTTGATGCAAAAGCATATACAGACACTAAAGTTGGTGAGGAAAGTGATAGGGCAAAATCCGCTGAAAAGGCAAATGCTGATGCAATCAATATTTTAAACGGAAATGAGGCTGTTAGTGGTTCTGTGGCGAATGCCATTAAAGTATCTAAAGATTATACTGATGACAAAGTTCTCGTCGAAAAACAAGAAAGAACTACAGTAGAAACTGAATTGAGAAATCTTATTCAGTCAAAAGCTAATACCTCTGATGTGTATTCAAAAACTGAAATTGATGCAAAGGGTTATCTTACAGAACACCAAGATATTTCCGGACTCGCAACAAAGGCAGAGGTCGAAAATGTCGATAATAAAATAGCAACTGTTGATGAAAAAGTAACAGCGAATAAGACTGATATTACAAATCTTACAAATGTTGTTAATGGCATGAAATTCCATGTTGCTGACAGTGATACAATATCTACAGTACTTAAAGCAACAGAAACAACAAATGAGTTAACTTCTAATGTCAAAATCGCTAATGTTGAAAGTAATATAATTAAGTTTAATGGAGGCGGTTTATATGCAAATGTAACTTTTGAATATAACAAGGCGACTAATAAGATTTCATTCAATGACGGTAATGGTGTAAAAGAATTCGAATTATCAAATCACTCTCTCGTAGATGATGGATATTATGATTCTGACACTAAATCTATTGTTTTAGTTGTTATTAAAGACGGAGGAACAACAGAGCATGTTAGTATTCCTGTTGGTGATTTGGTTAATGACTTTAAAGTTGTTGATACTGACAATGATCCAATAAAGTTACATAGTAATACAGGTGCAGATGGCATAAGAGAAATTTCTGCAACACTTGCAATTTCTGAATCGAAAGACAATGGTGTATTAAATAATAATGGTACATTGTTTGTTAGCAAACATGCAAAAGATTTGATTGCATTGTGGGAAAATCCTGATGGTACAAGTACAGACCAGTCAATTCAAGGTATTCTTACCTCTCTTAGGGTTAAAACTGATAAAGTTGATGGTATAGAAAGTAATGTCGCCGCATTACAGTCTGATGTCAATAGTATTAAGGTTGATACTACAGGCTTAAAAGCTGATTTAGCCACTGCAAAAGAAAAAATTGATGCTAATACCGCAGGTATTGCCGCTAATAAGGGTTCTATTGATATTCTTAATGGTCAGATGACTATTTTGAATGGCAATGTAACAACATTACAGAATAGCTTCAATGAACTTGAAACTAAGGTTAATAGTTATGAGGAAAGGGTATCAAAGCTTGAAAGTGGTCTTAATACAACGAATACAGCTATAAATCAACTTACTGGTGATTTGGACGAATTGAAGAAACAGCTTGGAACACCTGAGGAAGGTAAGGACGATATCTATACTCGTTTGAATAAAATTGAAGATGTTCTTAATAATTTGATAGACTTTGGAAATTATTAAAAATAAAGAATTTATCTGGTGAACTATTCATGTTCACCAGATATTTATTAGTGATGAATAATAATAATAAAAATTAAATTTAAATAATATAATGGCAAAAAATTTACAATTACTTAGAAACAGTAATGTTGGTATTACTAAAGATGTTGCACATAGTGGTTTGGTCGATAAATTAAAAAATTCTCTTGATGGTGAGCCAGTACTTGCAAGATATACTGAAGGTGATAAAGTTAAGACCTTACTTGGTATATCAGGTGGTAATGGTGAAAATACATATACCATTTTCGATATCGATGCAGTTCCTTCTGAGGTTCAAAAAATTATTAATGATTTGAAAGGTGGAACACCAGATACTAATTATGATACCATTACAAAGATTGCTGATGCGTTGAAAAAAATTAATGGTGAAGCTGATGTTGATGGCTCTATTAAGAAAGCTTTAGCTGATGCAAATGCATATACTAATGCTGAAATTCAAAAGCTTGATAAAGCAGACACTGCTGTTGATGGAGAATTTGTAGATTCAGTATCTGAAGAAAATGGTGTTATTACAGTGACTCGTAAAGCCGTTGCTGCCGACAAGGTAACTACTACACCTATTACTTCTGTGGAGAGTGGCGAAAATGCTACTGTTGCTGTTGATGGTACTAACGTAGCCGCACAGATTGCAAGTTTGGGCAAAACATTGAAGACTGTACAAGACAATGCTGCAAAATATGAGGTTTTAAAGCTTACTGATGATGAAGTAACCGCTCTTGGCGACGAGAACGTTAAAGAAGCCTATAAAGTAGTATCTTATGTCGGTGACGAGGCTACTGCAACAAAGACTCAAGTCGGTGAGACTATCAAGATTTACAAGGACGCATCACTTTTGTCTGTAACTTCAAGCGGTGATACAAATACTGTAATTACATTTAATTATGCTCTTGCAAACGGTAACGAAGAAACTGTAACTGTCGATCTTGGCAAGGCTATTTTCGAAAGTGAAATGGGTGACGGTATCAAGGTTGTTAACAGCAAGATTGCTATTGAGCTTGACACTGCCACAGAAAGTTTCTTGACAGTTGGTGCTGACGGTCTTAAACTTAGTGGTGTACAGAATGCTATTGATACTGCCGTTGGAAATAAAAATGTAGCTGCTGAGGGTGATGCTTATGTAAGCGCAACTGCCGCTAATAATAAGGTTACAGTTACTACTAATATCGCCGGTTTAACAGTTAATAAGAGCGGCAACGCAAACTCTACATTAACCGGCACAGCAAATAAACTTGTCGATGGTTCAGAACTGGCAACTAAAGTATCTAAGTTTGTAAATGACCGTATTGGTGAAGAGGTTGCAACACTTGACGCTACTGTCGGCAGTACTACCGTTGCTAACGGTAAGCATGTTGCTGTACAAGTTGTTGAAACTGATGGTAAACTCACAGGACTTACTGTAACTGAGAATGATATTGCTTCTGCGGCAAGTTTAACTAGCGAGATAAACCGTGCAAAAGCTGCGGAAGATAAAATAGAGGCATCTGTTGGTCTTGACGCTAATGGTTCTCACGTTAAAACAAGTGGTAATTACACAAAGGATGCAACGACTGTAGTTGGTGAAATTGCAGCTTTAGACACTGCATTAAAAAATGTATCTGATGCTGTCATTAGCGTTAAGGCGGGTAATGGTATTACTGTTAGTAGTAACGGAACTGAAAAAACTATCGCAGTCAAAATTAAAGATGCTGACCCAATTTTAGAAGTTACAACTAATGGTATCGCCGCAAAAGAAAATGCCGTTTGGGATTGTGGAACTTATTAATGTTTTTAATAATATTACATTACAACAAAAAACTCCTTATAGTAATCAAACTATAGGGAGTTTCTTTTTTTTTTGTATGTTATTCTTCCTCTTTTTCAAAAGAGAAATCTTTATCAATAATGTCAAATATTGAGCCTATCACTACACCATATTTTTTACTTACAAAATTGTTTGAGTTTACATCCTCATCAACGATTTTAAGTATTCTGTCAGGCACAATTCCTTCTTCAAGAAAATCATCGACCTCACTCTCAGTAAGTTCATCAATGGCTTTATTATAAAGAGATAATTCAAGTTGAATTTCTTCTTTTTCAAGTTGTTTCATTCTTTCCTTATAGTCGGCAACCATTTCATTCCAATTCATGCCACATTCAACGGCGTATGGTGGAGTTTTACCTACAGATAGCCAGAACTTTATTTCTTTATCTTCCATTGTCATAAGTTGTTCATATGTATCTTGGTCAGTTATATTATATGGTTGTCCTGACACAAGATGACTTTCCTCGTCAGTGAACTGCTTACGGTCAGATGGATTATTAATAAGGATATTAGGAACTTCCTTACCTTTCTCATTTATTTTAGTCCTTATATCTTTTGAGAAGCAAACAAGTAATGGTTTAATTTTCTTATTGAACATCTCGACATATTTGTCAATATTATATTCAAAGTTATCATCGCAGAAATGATCATCCTCATCTTCCACTATCTCGTTTTGCAACAATACACAATTAAATATGAGTCTATCTTCTTCTCTGAATGAAGAACCATAATGTTTCTTTCCAAATTCAGTTTTAGGTATCCATTTACCGTTTGGCTGTCTCATTTCATCTGGACGTTCTTTCTTTGCTTTTGAGTATAATTTTTCAAGTTCTTTCGTTATATTGGCCTCTTGGTCATTTACAATGGCAAAGTAATCGGTAACACGTTTTACATCAGAATCTGATTTTTTCTTACCGGTATTAATATAATATATGGTGTCACCCATATTGACGTTAAGATTATGTTTGATTGCCAATTCATACCATGCTTGGCGTGCTTTCTTCGTACCGCCGGCTGTAAGTTGCTTACAGTTTTCCTTATAGTTAGCAATACTTGTCTTGATTTTACCTACAGTTGCAATGTCTTTAAGCGGTATTTGCAAGTTGTAGATTTTTTCCACATAGTCATAGTAGGCTTCCAAGAATTCTTTACCTTTACCTTCAAGGAGCAAACGAATACCCTTATCCAGGAATTTCTCAATATAGATTGGCATTTTCTTGGATTTAATAGAGTTACCAACAAGTTTAACTTTACCGTCAGGCATAAGGTCAGCATAGTTCTTACGTGAAAATTGAATACACGCATCACAATACTCATCCACGCCCAAACCATTTTTAAGAATACCACCATTATACGCTTCGTACATATAGGTGTCCTCAAATTCTGCTACATCGGCTTCAACACGAGTGTATTCTTTACCCTCTTTTGTGTTTCGACCTTTTCCTTTGCCGATATATGGGTGTTCTTTTGTGTAACGGAAATCTTCTTCTTTTGGCATTTGGAAGTTGAAACCTGTCAGCCGTCGGTGTTGCTGACAACGTTCAGACCAAGGGCATTAACAACTGTCCCGTCCAAACTGATGTCATAAACAACACCGACGTTTTGACTATCCTCCATTTTTTTAATATTCGACATGTTATTTAATATTTTAATGTTCAAGTTAATGCAAAGGTACTATATTATTTTCTAATAAACAAATTATTAATGTTAATTTTTATTAATCCATTTGTAACATAAACATCCACAATCATATATTCTATATATCCCTCTTTCTAACATTATCTCATGTTCACTTTTATTTTTATCAAAACCTTGTTTAACTAATATATCCTTTCTAAAATTAAATCTGTTATATCTTTGTCTGTCAATAATATAAAAGTAATTAGGTTCTGAGAAATGAGTAAAATCGAACCCCATATTTTCGTAAACTTGACCGGTATTCCATCTTCTATCGGCATATGATATTACAACATTTGGATTATGTTCTTTAACAAAATGTGTAAATAATTTATTAGCACCACCTATTACTGTTGTATTTAGTTTATTGCAAAATCTCAAAAGTTCATATTCTACATTTTTACCACTTTGTCCTAAATTCTTACGTGGTTTGCAAAATGTCATGACAGATACCAACTCATCATTATAATATAAGCCATATTTTATTGACGAATTAATACCGCCTTGTAAATGGTTTGCATTTAAAAAGTTTTTCGTTGTTTTACTATCAAGCCCTCGCACTTCACATTTTCTAGCATATATTTTAGTTAAATTTAAACCTAAAATAGCGTTAAGTCTTGATTCAACAATTTCACGTTTATAAATCCATTCATCTTCAAATATATGAATGAGCCTGATACCTTTTTTTGTACATTCAAGTGTCTTATTTAAGTGGTAATTTCTGTCAGGTTTTTTAAATTCATTATGCCAATATAAACCATCGAATTCAATAGCGATATTTTTAGAAGGAATTAGTATATCTATCTCTTTGCTATTTGATAATATTTTTCTATTATTTGTTTCTACATCTAAATCAAATTTTCTAAGATATTTAACAATTTCTTTTTCTTGATTAGAAATATTGTTAGTACAATATGGACACCCATGACCACTTAGATGTTTGTTTGGCATTTGTGAATATACATGTCCTTTTTCACAGATAATTGTCACAGGAATTTTTGTCCCTTTATAATTAACTAAACTATAATCATCATTTTTGTGAATTAATTTTGACTTTTTAATAAAGTCTTCAGTGTTAGACATTAATAAAACAGAATTAGCCTCAGTTGCACAATCTCTACAACCATGTCCACTTAAATGAGCATATGCTGCTTGCGTAAATTTTCCGTGTATTGGGCATATTATATCAATATCATTGTAACATCCTGTGTATATAGTATCAGTATAGATATACTTAAAATTGTGAACAATATTTGCCTTTTCAATATACTGTTCAGTTGTTAAAGATTGTGTAATACCACCTTTTATATGTCCACATTTTGAACAGCCGTGACCTTTTAAATGACTACTTGGTGCTTGCCAAAATTCCCCGTGTTCTGGACAAATTATGCAAACACGACCTTTTTCATCTCTATTTTTTAAATCCGTTTTTGTATATATATAATAACCATTAAATATTTCTGTTCCTTTTTTACGGAATTTTTCATTAGTTAATTTTTCCTTTTTTTCAATACATTTTTTTGGATTTTGTCGTTTTAATTCCACCCTTTTTTCTATTCCACATGTCGGGCAACCCCTTTTATGCGCTAAATCATAAGCTATAATATCAAAATCACCATGTATCGGACAAGTTGCAGTTACATACTCCCTCATTCCTTTGTAAAAAACTTTTGATAAATCATATTCATTACCATGCTTTTTAACAACTAATTGTTTATAATCGTCATTAGACATGGGTGATTTTTTCTTTCTTTGTTCTTTTGAACAATGGGGACAACCACCTACAATTTCTAAATGTTTATTGGGTGTTATTTCAATTTTACCGTGTTTTTTACATATTAGGATAACCTCAGTATAACCATTAACATATTCTACAAATGTATAGTCAAAAGCATCTTCACCGTACAACGCTTTTGATTTGGTAATAAATTTTTCTTTATCACATTTTGTATTCATATCATTAAAGATCTATATAAATAAATATAGCAAACATACAAGTTATAATCAAACTTTATTAAAAAAAATTATAAACTTTTCTTAATACAATTTTGTATATACTGTATTCTGGCGATATTTACTTTACTGTTTTTATATTTTTCAATATCAATACTTTCAACGAAACGTTTCTTAATATCTATAGATGCATTTAGTAACCAAAGCCACACATCATTTAGATTATTTTCATTAGTTAAAGTATTAAAATTCAAAAAAATGTCATCTT
>NFZD01008904.1_pt1 | contig 16943 bp, 23 predicted proteins | sample 1095381 | NCBI WGS metagenome assembly NFZD01 (sample SAMN03609891, study PRJNA323583) | gut metagenome | isolation source: feces | host: Rattus norvegicus | place: Denmark: Riget | collected 2013 | reverse complement strand
ATTATGATAGTATCAATGAAGTTTACGACCCTTATAAAATAAGCATTCATTATCATTATTATTTTTAATTTCTTCAACTGGTTCTTTTATAAAAATAACAAGATCATAGTCAGAAATATTATCATTTATATTATATAATCCGCTGCCACTAAGTATGATGTAATTAACAATATAGTTTTTTAATATTTTATCTAAAAATGGACATGACTTAAATATCTCAGGCGTTAATTCATATTGTGCTTTATTTTTATTTAAATGAGCATCTCAAAAATTTTTTTCAAAATTAACTTGAAGATTGGATTTTTTCTTACAATAAAGCCAATCTTCAGTTTGGTCTATTATCTCATATTGAGAATATTTATTAAAGAATCATTTATATTGCATTTATTCACTCTAAGTTTATGTAGTTGTCGTATCTTCTTCTGTGTAAGCGTCGATAGTATATGGACCGTTGACAAGATTAATTGATTCATTTCATTTAACTGAATTACCATCAAAGTCTTTTAAAGTTAAAGTAACTGCATAACCTGTTGGACTATTAAATGTACCTAGCACCCTAGTAGTGTCTCTATCATTATAATCAGTATAATCGCTATAAAGTGAGTGACCAGACAGATAGAATTTAGCAAAATTTAGTTGGCCTACGTACAATTTTTGATCATTAACTGTTCAGCTGCCAACACTATCCCCAGATCGTGTGAATAATATTGTGACATCTCTAAGACTTGAGCCAAATAAATTTATATCAAACGTTGTCGTTGTGCCTGGTGAAGTTGGCATTTTTGAACCTACCCTATAAATAGCGCCTTGTCTATGAGCTGTACCTTTTATTAATACTCAGTTATTATTAAGTGTAGTATCGTTAATATCTGATCCTAAAACTGCAAAGCCGTATACTGTATTTCCAGGCTGTACATTTAATGATGTTGAACCAAAAGTAGCCTCAGATGAAGCGCTTAGATAAGCACTTTGAAGTCCAAGCATGTTTGATGAACACTTTACAACACATGGACCTGAAACGGTTTCAGCATTAATAGTTCCAAAATTATATGCACTATTTACAGTTACGCTGCCAACTCTATATATGTTTCCATTGCCTATATAAGATCATTTACTAGGTGCTTTATAGCCCGCTGTATTGAGTGCTGCAAAAGCATACACTGTTGTGTTTGCTTTAAACTTAGTTCCAGATGGACTTCCTGAAAGAGCATTTTGATTAGTACTTAGGAATACGTTGTTTACGCCAGTACCAGCTGAAATTGTAACTGCATAATAAGTATAAAAAACATTAATGCTGCTATGATCTACTCGCAATACTGTTATGCTTCCGTGCTTTACAGCTGATACTGATATGCTTCCATGTTTAATCGCCATAGATATTAACACTCCTCAATTGTGTCTTCAATTGTTGCGCTATTGATTGGATATGATCAACTTGACGCACTAGTACTTGGATCAGCATTAATTTTCATCGAACTAGATAAAGTTGAAGCAATTGGAACATAAAAAATCTGAACAGCATTACTGTTGTAACAAACGCCAGTTATTAAATACAAAGCAGCTGTAGGTACATTTTCACTAGAATAATAGCCGAATAAGCCGCAAGCAGGACAAATTTTATTATTAAAATTAACAGCTAACGCGCTAGCAAGACTGCTTAAACTAGAAATTAATGCTGGGCTATCACTAATAAATGAAAAAGTGCAGTAAGCAGAACCGCCAGGACCTCCTGAAAATAAGCCTGAAAGCGCAATATTATGCTTATATCTAACAGTAGAAATTGTTCCTGATTTGCCTGGGAATGATAATTTGTATGATACTGGCGAGTTTGAACTATCAACGCCACATGTGGTAATGCCAGTATTAAAATAATCAGCAAAATTTACAGACACGCCAGTTCTGTTTATTGGTTTATTAGGGCAACTACCCTCTTCATAAAGTGCTAAATGCCCATCTATTTCTAATTGAGCTCCTCCAACACTATAATAACTGAATCTAGCTACATTATGCAAAGTATCTGAAGAATCTGATACTTTTAGATTTAATAGATTGCTGAGTCTTTGTGACATTAAAGTGTTTGTCGATAAGCTACTAGCAGTCAAAGTACCATCTGTCATATATACATTTGTCTGTGAATAAGTTTGTGGATTTGCTGCTTGACTATCAGCACCGATTAAGAATAATTTACTTAAGTTATTTGTTGCACCAGCAGTGTTCTTCGTGTCTGTATTGTCAGAGGCAGGAATCTTAACAGTGTGCTCTCCAATAGCAGTGACAATGCCTTTAGCATTGACAGAAATTGAAGGAACTTTAAATGTTGCATTATAACCAGGTGTTTGAGCGGCTGTATCGCCATAAGCGCCTGCAGTAACTCCGGAATCACCTAAAGTAATATCGCCAGAACTTGCTGATCCTTTAATTTGAGTAGAACCATTAGACTTAGTTCCAGAAATTATCGCGTGTGAATTGTGAGTATTCGTATCAGTATCTGTCCAAGGAACGTTAACGGACAAATATCCAGATTTATCTACAGCGACAGGATAAACTCTTCCTGAAGTGGTTGTCGCCGCAGCAGAATCCACTGTCAAGGCTGTTTCACTTCTTAATTTTGCTTTATAATTATAAGTTCCACCGTTAGTTCCGGCGCTTCCGCTTCCTACTAAACCTACTCCAGCAGAATGACTATGGGATGTATTAGTGTCTGTATTTGGATTATTTACTCATGTTGGAGTGCCATTAGCAATGCTTAAAAATTGTCCATTTGAGCCGATTCCAAGTCTTGCTGGCGTGCTTGCAGCAGAAGCATAAATCATATCGCCTTTCGTAGAAGTCAATGACTTTGCAATATATTTATTAGCTAAAGATGTTCCGTTTTCGTACAAAGTTGTTCCATAAATATTATTCCAATATAATGAAGATGTACCTAATGAAGCGCCTTTAGTTGTTTTTGGATTTAAATCTCCAGTCATTGTATCACCAGATTTATTAACTTTACCGCTAATATCTTGATGCGAAGTAAGAGCTCCTAAATCACTGGCAGTGATTGTTTGTGCTGTTGAGCCGTTATATGTTTTAGAGCCAAAAGTTAGAGCTTTTTTAACGCTATTTGCAGGACCACCTGCTGAATCAGATGCAGCGTAATTATGAGTATGAGATTTAGCAGCATATTTGTTGGCTAAAGATGTTCCATTTTCTGTGAAGCTCGTTGCAGAAACGCCTGCCGGAAATGTAACATTCTGCAATGAATCATAAGTATACATCTGCCCGTTTCTGGCCATAGTTGACGGGGTGGTCCAACCAACACCGCCGTAACCAAATATTTTACTTATAGTTAAACCGGCATAACTGTTGTTGGTAGAACCAGTATCGCAGCCAAAAATAAATTGTATGTGCCCATATTGAGTAGAAGCAGTATTGCCATAAGTAGTAATGCCGGACGTGTTGATGACATTATAGCCAGACCAGCCTAATACGCTGATTTTATCTGCAAAAGTTTTTCATTTATCATTGCCCGCTGTATAATCACTTTGTGTTCTTGCTCTAATCGTGCATCAGTTGTCATTTGTGCCACTAGTCGACAAATAAATTACGAATTTATTTAAAGCAGTATAAACATGCCCAGTGTCTGTATATATATTTACTCTTAATTGATATTTATTAGTTGCAATATTGCCGGCGCCGCTAGTTGCCTTGCCAATAGTAAAGCTGGCTCCATTGCCATTAAATAAATTAATCTTTTGAGAATCAGTTGGTCCATAATCTGTCCATGTAGCACCTTCGTCTCTTGAATATTCTACTGTAACTGCCTCAGCTGGCATAAACGCTAATCTATTCGCGCCTAATTCCGGGACCATCGCTGCATCAATGCAACCATAGGAGCCGGAGAAATTTTTGCCGCCTCAGCTTAAAAATGCCTCACCTCTATTTGTAATAGTATCAAAACTATGTGTATGAGAGCTTCTTGCTGCAGTAGCGTCTCTAATATCATATGCTGTATTGCCGACTTTAATTTTTTTGATATCTGCCATATTTATTTCTCTCCTTGCATTTTATTATACTATAATAATTGATATCTAGAAGGATCAGGCATCACTAAGATTGATTCGTTAGATAATTTTAAATTACTCATCTTCAAGCCTCCCTTATAGTATTAGAATGTCTCCATTGACCTCTCGTTGAACTAAAAAAGGCAACGAGCCAACTGTGTGAACGCCGTCGCCAATCTTTATCTTAGGAGCAGCGTCTGCAAATTCATACACGATGATAGTAAAGACATCTGGAACATATTTTTTAGCTTTTTCCCAATTCTCAGCAGTATCTACTTTTATCGTAGCGTTTGATTTTTGCATATTCGTCGCTCTCCTATCAATTTCAAGGTTAGATTTAATATCTATCTGCGCTATCACTTTCAAGCGCTTTGACTAATATTAATTATATAATTTAGCTAATATATTATACAATAATATGAAAAAGAGGCTCCGAAGAGTCTCTTTATTGTTTTAATTAATGATCTATTACTGATTACTAAGCAGCTGTTCTTTTGTTAATAGAGTGTTCGTGTGCTCCTGCAGAAGCTGCCGTGCCTGAAGTAATAGATGATGTAGCTTCTGAATCGCTGACTGACTGTACGTAAGCTACTGCGCCAGAAGCTGTTGAAGCTATGCTTGACAATGTGATTGTTGGCTGAGTGAATGTTCCAACTGAAACAGTTCCAGTCGTTGGATTTCCTAAGCCATATAAGAATTCTGCGCCTGCTCCATCGCTAGTAGCAGCGCCAGTTGCGTAAGTGATCGCTGATGCGTTCTTGTCTACGATTACGCTTCCAACTGCGTCGAATGTGACTGCTGTGAGATTTAAACATTCGTTAGTAGAATCATACGATGCTGAGTAACAAGTCTTTGATGATTTTCCAACTGTCACTCCAGTTACCATTCCACCAACTGCGATTGAGCTCGTGACTAATTTCTTAGTAGATGGCGAATAGCCAGTGACAAACTTAGTTGTTCCGCCTAACGTTACTGCGCCGCCAGTAGCAGTAGCTTTCATGTATTTATTAGTTGGGTTTACTTTATATACTTTTACATTGCCAGTTACTGTGTGGGTGTGAGCTCCGTTTGACACTGCGTATTGTAGAGCATCTTGCGCGTCTGCATACTCTTTTGCCTTTTCTGCTTCGCCTGCTGGATCGAAAGCATCAGCGCTTGAATGAGCAGCTGTTCCTAGTACGCCGCCGTCTGCGACAGTGTATCCGTCTGCGCCTCAAGCAACGATGTGACCAGCAGTTGTTCCGCTAGCCAAACCTTTGATTTGTTTGTCGTTAGTTACGTATTTTAAACCAACTGCTTCGCCATCTGCTAATACTGCTTTTACTTTGCCAGCTGTTCCGTCAGCTTTTAAAATATAGCCGTCTCTGAACGTATTAGAATCTTTGTATAAAGCGTTCTTTACGTCAGTTGTGCCAAATTTTTCCCAAGCAGAAGCTTTAGCTACTGTAATGTCTTCTTTGCAAACCCACTCTGATCCGTCTGCTGTTATGACGTATACTTCACCTGCTTTAGCAGATGCGATTGCTTTTAAATCAGTCTCTGAAGCTACAGTTCCTTTGAACTTCATTATAGTTCCTAGACCGCTGATCAATTCGTCTGCGTAATCTTGTGAACTTTGTACTAACGTATCAATTTTTGTAGTCGTATAAGTTTTGCTAGATCCAGTGCCATTGCCAATCTTACCGTCTGTTTCTGAGACCGTGTTTGTGATAGTGATTGTTCCATCTGACACAGAAGCAACTGTTGCTGAGCTATCTAAATTTCCGATAGCAGTATTGATTTGACCTGGGACAGAAGCATCGACGATATTATAAGCAGTAGTGCCAATCTTAATCTTCTTAATGTCTGCCATTAAATTGTTTCTCCTTATTTATTTTAAGAAACCATAAGAGAGATTTTTAATCTCTCTTATGGTTTGGCTATTATATTTTAATATATTATTCAGATACTACAGAAGTGCTTATAATATGAGTATGAGCACCACTTGAAGTAGCTGTACCTTCGACGTTAACTGTTGTTTCAGCGCCAGATACTGTTTCAACAAACTTGACGCCGGTGTTGCCAGTGTTAGACAATGCGATAGTTGGTTGAGTCTTGATAGAAACGCTTCCAATAGCTGTTCCTTTTTGTGTATCATCAACGCTTGTGCCAACATCTGCGCCTGCACCATTATCTGCGACTGCGCCTGTAGCAGCTTCTGTCTTGTCAATATTCCCTAAAGCGTTGAACGTAGATGATTGTGGTGTTAAGATTAAGCACTCTGCGTCTGCTCCGCTTCCAATAGCTGCTGTAACGCCGTTGATCGTAGTTGAGTTAGCAGCAATGCCGCTGACGTATTCAGCAGTGACTAATTTCTTAGTGTTTAATGTGACTGATTTGACAAATGAATCTGAAACAGTTGTCTCAACAGCTGTTCCACTAGCAGTAGCAGATAAAAATTTCTCAGTCTTGCTTAGCTTTGGAGTAATTTTTCCAGAAGCTGTCACTGTGTGAGTGTGAGCTCCGCTCTCTTCAATTGCCTTCTTATCTACATAGTCTTTAGCAGATTGCAATGTCTCAGCGTCGCCTTTAGCGAAAGATCCTATAGTTGATGCATCGCCTTGAACAGTTGCCACTTTAGACTCTAATGTGTCTATATCACTCTCAGCAGTTGTTACTCTATCAGTTAATGCATTTAATTCTTCTGAAATTGCGATTGTGCCAAGATCTATTGTCTTGTCATCTCCAACAGCTACTTCTTGGCCATTTAATTTGATATGCTCAATGATGTTGACTTGAGCGCCAGTCTCAATTCCAGCTAATCTTGTGATCTCTGTGTCTGCGATTAATGATTTGCCTTCGACTTTGTTAACTTTCTTTGCTAATTCACTGTCAACATACGTCGTATCTGCTTTTGAGCTAACTGATGTGTCTGTGTAAGAATTAGCAGATTGTAATGTATCAGCATCGCCTTGTGTTCTAGCCGCGATTTCTTTGTTGATTGCGCCATATATTGTGCTAGCAGTTGGTACGTCTGTTGAAGTGCCAATCTTATCATTGATTGCTTTTTCTGCGCCCTCTGCTCTTGATTTTTCAGCAGCGATAGCAGCGTTAGCGCCTACTTCTTTGTCCCAATTAGATATTTGTTCTGTAGTAATTTCAGCAGCTGGTTTGCCCTCTAATATAGTGATCTTGCCTTCTGCTGTAGTTAATCTAGTATTTAATCCAGATTCTACGCCTGTAGCTCTTGTAGCTTCTTTTTCAACTTCTGTGTCAGTATAACCTTTTGCAGCGTCTTTTGCGTCATCAATAGCTTTTTGTACGCCGGTGATTTTAATACCGCTAGAGCTAACAACTAAGAACTCTTCTGAAGAACTATCTTTGTTTACTGCGAATTTTCTATCAGTTAAAGTCAAACCATCGCCAGCAGCATAAACATCAATCAATTCTGAAACGTCTAATTTGATTGGTTCAGCTTTTCCAGAATCTGTGTTGAATGTGATGACTAAATATTTATTTTTACCTTCTGTCGTTAGTTCAACGTTACTAATCATTCCGTCTTTAACTAATTTAGTAGCGTCCATCTCAGCGACTAGTGCGCCGTTGATGCCAGTCAATTTAAGATACTCAACTCCGTCACGATTTTCTAATTCAATGTTAAGAGTTGAACTCAATTCATGAGTTGAATTGTTTAAGCTAATGATATTTTCGCCAGATTTTACACGGACTGCGGCCTCTTCAATAGCCGTGATTTTAGCGTCAAGCTCATCGTCTGCATTTTTTCTAGTTTCTGCTTCTGTAGCTAATTCACTAGTGATTCTTTGTCCAAGAGCACTGTCTGATGCAATTAGCTCTTGAATTTTTGCTTCATAAACAGTAGTAGATACTTTAGCATCAATGAGTTTTTGCAAAGCTTCTTTATCTGTTGATGTAAGATAGTCATTTAAAATGCTATCAACGACTTCTCTTGCTTCAGCGTCTTTTAGATAATAATAAGCATCGCCAATCTTTACTTTTGAAAGTACTGGAATGCTCTCATAAACATGATCTGCCATATAATTTATTTCTCCTTATATAATTTTTAAATAATTTAGCAATTTAATATTTAATTAATTAGCTGAAGGCTTATATAGTGAAAAGCTCTCAGCGTCTTCTTTGTCAACAACTAGTGTGATAGCGTCAATGGCTTCTGTGATAGCCTTTTGCGTCATTGTCCCGTCTTCATTGTAGCCAAGCGAAGTGTATAGTCTAACGATGCCTGCTTTAGTCGCTGAAGCGTTTGGAATAACTATTTTGCTAGCTTTCAACGTAGAATCGCTGTCGTCAAAATAATATAATAATCCAGAGTGTAGATCAATGTATAATGTGTCTACTCCTGGTTCAATCTGTCTCGTGTGACTTACGTCTTCATATAAAGCGCCGTCAAGATAGTATGCACGTCTCACAGAATAATTCTCTTCGTCGACATAAGGAAGACTATTGAACGACGTTTTTCCATCTCCAATTTTGAATCTAATGTTTTTTGTAGACGATCAAGGTGAAGTAGCTGTAGGATCTACTATGCAAACTTCACCTTTCATTGGAACATGCGTACCATAGGAAGCATAATTGTTGACAGTGTCTCTACGAAGCTTGATTGTCGTTTTGATTTCTTTTTTTGTCATCAATGCATCCTCTCTTATAAACTATACAGACTCTGTTTCGTCTGCTCAATCACTTGCGGCGCCACCGTCTAACACTAAGCCGGTGAAGTCAGCAGAAATTGTCTTTTTGTCTTCTGCGATTGAAATGAAATTTCCTGCAACTATTTGCTCTTGCTTTGCGTTCCAAGTTGCTCTTTCGTCTGCTGTGATGTGAATATCTGAATTGCTGACGTGAGCAGATAATCCAGAAGAAACTTCACTAACATCATGAACTAAACCAGAATCTTCATTTCCAACTTTAGCTACAATGTCTTGAACTGAAGAAGATAACGCAGAAATCTCTGATTGCAATCCTTCAACAGTCGTTGGATTTGGCTCATATCATGCTAGTACTAATTTGCCCTCCTCTAACGTGATTTGAGGTTGCAAACCAGCTTTGAATCCTTCAACTTTTTCATAATGAGCTTCAGATTGATCTGTCTTTGCTACGTATTTATAATAAGCTTTTCCAAAATCTTTTAATGTTAGCTTTTCGTCAGTGTTTAGCGTGATTGTCGTTTCATCGCCATCAGTAGAAAATTTTAATTCTTGCCAATTTGCTCCGTCATAGTTGAAGAAAGTCTCAGTTTTGATATCATAGCAGAGAGTGCCTTTAACGATTATTCCACCTTCGCCTTTATCATATCATCTAGAATCGATGGCGGAAATGTCTTCAACAGCTAAATAGCCGCCTCTAATGTATTTCGCATCTGTTAAGTAATTATTGGTTTGAGAAGATGCTAATTGAATGCCTAATTGTAATGCCATATCTTATTCTCTCCTTTATGCAACAATTCTAACTTGCAACGAGCTTCCGCTGCCTTGTTCAGCAGTAGTTCTAAAAGCTTTGTATGATGCAGTAGCACCAGAGGCTAATGTCAACGTGATTGTGCCAACGTCTGTCGTAGCCATGTCGTTTCAGCTGCCTAAAGCATATTGCTGAATCTTTTTGTTTGATTTAGCGGCTGGTATCATGAATCAAATATATCCGTCAGCAGCCATCGTTACAGTAGTTCCGTTAGTGTAGCAAACAACGTCTGTTGATTTAGTCAATCCACTAGTTGGAGCGACTGTAGATGTCGTTTGTCCAAAATATGGATAATAAGTTCCTGCAGACACTGCGTAAGCAGCAGTTGCTGATGAAGTAATCGCTGCTCGTGATAATTTTTGAGTGTATGCTGCGTCTAAGTATGTGCAGAAATGTTCGATTGGTTCTCCATTATATTGAGCGTCTTCAAACTCTACATAAGCTTTTAATTGACCGCAGCGAGTGATTGTTGAAACTGTAGAAGTCTCAGCTCCCATAGCGATCTTTAACACTAATTTATTTTGTGCGCCTAAATTGCAATAAATATAATTTCCAGACGTTGCTACGATTGTTCCCGTAGTTGCTGTTACTAAGCTGTGATAAGCTGAAGCTAATTCAACTCTAATATTGTATGATTTATCTTCTTCGCCAATTCTAATGACGTTAGTTTTGATTGGATAAACGAACGCAGTGTTTGCGCCTTTTTTGTTGTAAGTATGCGCGCTTCCTGTCTTTACGCCGTATTGAGCAGCTCCGCTGTTAGCGACAGTGAATGTGACCGTTCCGTCTTGTGCTGAAATGCCTGTTCCTACTTCTGCGCCGCTAGCGTTTGTAGTTCCAGTTTGGCTTGGAGTCACTGCTGATCTGTCAGTTATCGTTGGATTGACATCGACTTCAGTTCCTAAAATTGCGTTGAAAACTGATTTCAATGAATCACCTTCTGAAGCAACTTTGATTGGGGTTGTCTGAGATGCGCCAGTGATTTTTCCAATGTTTGTGTAAGTGTATAAGTCTTCTGATAATTTTACAGTAGTCTCATCTTCTTTGACGTTGACTACGTTAGCTTCTGTTATCTCAACATTTTCTCCAGCAGTAAGCTTGTCTTGCTTTAATTCTAATTTTCCGTCAATCTCAGTTGAGCTATAAGTCTCAGATTTTCTATAATAGTCTGATAAGTTTACGTCTGTGTCGCCTATTTCTTCAAATTTCCAAGAAGAAGCTTCTTCAGTTCCTTCATTGACGCAGACATATTCTTTATAGCCTTGTTTGTCTGATTTTGGAACTAAGTAAACAGCGTTTGAGCATTCTGCTGATGGCTCTGGCAATTGTTCGACTATTTTAGTTGTTCAATGCTTGATTTTACCAATTTCTTCAGCAATCTTAGAATTAGTTTCGAGTTTAGTATAAACGTCTGCAATATTTGCTTTAGCGTTTAATAATTCATCTGTTTCTTCTTTTGTGTATTTATCTTCTCAGCTAGCTTCTTTTCCTTCAATTGTAGAAACTCTGCCTTGAAGTAAGCTTAGATCTGAAGAAGTTGCTAAGCCATCGATTGCTACTTCTTTATTTTCGCCAACTGAAACTTCAACTCCGTTAACTGAGATCTTTTCGATAACGTTGACTTGAGCTCCTGCTTCAATTTCATCTAATTTTGTGATTTTTATTGTGTCAATTAAGTCTTTTCCTTCGACTTTGTCAACTTTTTGACCAATTGCATTGCTTAATGCTGTGTCTGCTTGAGATCTAGCTGTTGCTTCAGCTTCGATAGCTTTTGCATTATCAGCTACGTCTTTTATTAAGCCAGATTCTGCATTTCCAACAGTCGTTTCAAGTCCTGAAATCTTAGTGATTTGAGATTTTTCTTCTTTAGTGACAAACTGTCTGTCGCTATTTTCTTGAACGTCAATCAAATCAACGCTTAATTTGTGCTCAGAATCGATGACATTTTGCTTTGCGTTTAATGCATTGCTTAAATCTGCGTTGTCAGCAATGTTTCCAGTGATGTTTGCTCAAGTTGGATCAGCTACAGCTCTCCAAACTAAATTGCCGCTTTCATCTGCAGTCAAATATTTTCCTGCTTCTGCGCCAGTTGGCAATTTTTCTTGATAAACACTAGCAAGAGCATCAATTGCGCCCTTGATTTGATCTGCTACGCTACTTTCACCGACTTTAGACTCAACATCGTTAATTCTAGATTCGATAGCAGAAACAGCAGAATCATAATCTGCGACATACTCTAGACTATTTCACTCAGTAACGCCATCTCCGATCTTGAATCTGATTCTTCTTCCTTCTGAAGGCTCAACGGCTGGATTGTACTCAATGCCTACTTCGCCTCTTAAAAGAATTGGGTTAACTGAAGATCATCTAGAAGCAATGTCACTACGAAGTAAAATTCTTGTCTTTACATTTCCCATATGTTTCTCCTTGTTAATTTATATAATAATCAATATTATTATAAACCTAATTTAGTCCGCGATTATAGCTATCATCAGCATCAGCTCCGCCGGCATCGATCTCGCGGGAATCAAGACCAGCTAAAACATAGCCATTTTTCCAGAAATAAGTGTTGCTTTCTGCAGTGGCTATGTACAATTTACCATCTTCTCCTGTTTTAGGAAATTCATATATCGTCTCAGCAAAAAATAAGTTGCCGCTTTGAACAGAATCTGAGACATAAGGAAGATCTTTATATTCTGATTTTCCGTCACCGATTTTAAATTTATTAGTGTCAGTTTCAAAAACTGGCTCGCCAGAAAGCAGAATATTCTTTCCAACTAGAACTCTTTCTAAAGCTTCTTTTTTGCCTCTTTTGAATTGAATAGTTGAAATTGTTACCATTTATAAATATCTCCTTTTCGATTAATTTAGCCTTCGATTATCTAATAAATCAATTAAATAATCTCTCTGTCATTCATGCTATCTTCAGCATTATTTGATTCAACGACGATTTCGCCGCCGTTAACTGTTATAACTCCCTTGATAGCTTCTTGCACGCTTGGCGACTCAGAGATAGCAGTAGTGATCGTAGCATCAATGCTATTTTGCGCCTCTTCTGAAGAAGAAAAGTTTAGATAATTTTCTATTGGTCTAAATCTTCCAGTCTCTGGGTCAATGTCTGCTTTAGCGATAGAGCCATCAAAAATGTATAGTTTCTTATCATCTGAGCAGATGCATAAATAAATTGAAGGCATATTTGACTTTGACATTGATCTCATTTGCTCTTTTGTGAGGATCAGTCTGCTATCAACAGCTGCGCCAGCGAGTATTTCAAGTCCATCTGATAATTTAATTGCCATGTTATGCCCTCTCTACAGTAAGTTTATAAGTCAATCCATCTGGAGCGTCTGTGCCAGTCGATGGAAGATAATAAACATTGTATCCATCTAAGACGATCGCGCTGTAGCTATACGCGAAACTTCCAGTAGCGTCAGTTCATTTAGTTACGCTATATGCTTGCGGAACAGCTACGACAGCGCGTTGGCCTTCTTCTTCTTCATTCTCGTATCTAACGATATTCTGTTGCCATAGAGGCATGAATTGCGATTCAGAAGCAAACTCAATCGCGTTTAATTCTGACAATGATGAAGGAACGCTGTCTCAAGTGCCGCCATAATATAAAGTTATCTTAGTAGTTGGTGGAACAGGCACATCGCCTACGCACAATATAGTATACAATATGTCCTTAATGCTAGTTCCTTTAGAAATTGTTGGCGTTTCGCTTGGATCATAGCCTCCAACTTTATTAATTATCTGTCAATCTACATCAAGTTCGATGTCGCCAGGATCGCCTGGATCGCCCTTTGGTCCTCGCTCACCGACATCACCTTTATCGCCTTTTGGTCCAACAGGTCCTTGTATGCCTTGTTCTCCAGCAGGGCCTTGTTCGCCTCTGTCGCCTTTTTCGCCAGTTTGGCCTTGAGGGCCTACGTCTCCTTTTTCGCCTTTAGCTAAAATGCCAGTGTCAGTTTCTCCCAATCATCAGTCGCCATTTTGCCCGATATGCGGAGTAATGCCGTCTTGGCCGGCATCGCCTCTGGCGCCCTTCTCTCCTTGGGTGCCAGTGTCGCCTTTGTCACCTTTATCTCCCTTGGCGCCTTTTTCACCTTGTTCGCCTTGAGGCCCTTGTAGACCTTGCTCACCTTGAGGACCTTGTGGGCCAGCGATTGAAGCGCTGTGCCACTCAGCACCATCATACACATAATAACCAGCGCCAATAACATTGTATTCGTCGCCTTTCGACGCAGTAGTTGGAAGATCTTCTACTGAAGAAACGCTTCCTTTGAAAACTACGCCACCAGAAACACCATCAAATTTACTGTCTGTGTATGCATTTGCGGAAGATTTAGATAATATGTATGTTGTTACGTCAAATGCCATATTATAATCTCCTTAATTTACATTATTGAAGTAAGACTCATTCTTTATTTGTCTCATCGTACATATATACGATACTTTTATCAATCAATAAAAAGATAGAGCCATTACCTACTCTTGCGTTAAATTCTGCGTCGTCTTTGATTCTGTTGAAGTCTTCTTCTAATCCTCTAAATTCAAAGCATCTATCGTTCGAAATTGTAGAAATCATACTTTTTATCTCCTTTATACGAATTGACTATTACGTCTCAATTAATTTAGCAAATCTTTTGATATTTTTGATTTGTTAAAAAAATAGCTTTAATTTTTAGTTTTAGTGCTATAGTTCAAGAAAGACTATTCTTCTATTTCTTCGTAGTTCGCTATTTCTGATTCTGACTGAACTACTACGAAATTTCTTACTTCCAATCCAGTTAACTTGTTTATCAAAATGCAGTCTTCTGAAGGATATAAAGCATATTGTTTTACGACATGTATCTTCTTCCCAGATTTTGATGGCACTTTTACTTCAAATTTCTCTATTTTCATTGTATATCTCCTATATTATTCTATAGTATTATCTATAGTATTTACTAAATATATCTACTATAATACTATCTATAGATATTTATAGAATAATACTATAGATAGACTATAGATAGATATATTAGTTTGCGTTTTCTATATGTCAGCTACTCAACCTAGATATTCTGTTTCGCTGATGAAATTTCAGTAGTAGCCATAATAGGCTCTAGCCACATCTACGCTAACTACTAGTCTTGGAAGATGCACAGTAGCTGCTGGATAGCTAGTAGGATTTCCTCAGAATCAAGCTTTATCAGCTGGTGATTCATTCTCTATAGTCTTTTGCTCTGATATTTGACTAGAGTATATTGAAATATTAGCTAAGCTGCAATAAGCAAACGCTCCATATCCAACATATGAGACTGTAGATGGAATTATTAAGCTCGTTATTCCTCTATTATGAGCAAATGCATTTGCTCCAATATACTCGACTAATGGTGGTAACTTGAAATTGTTTAAAGAGCAATATTCAAATGCATAATCGTCAATTTTAGTGATAGAAGAAGGAAATGTGATTGAAGATATTGACACTGTTGAATATGAGTATCCTCTAAATGCATTCATTGGAATTTTTTCTGTTCAAGCATATTCAATACTATAATCTCCGCCAATTGGACCAGCAGAAGTAAGTTTTGGACATGAACCAAAGTTTCCTATTCCAATGACTGACAATGATTTGCTTTTTATCACCACGTGAGATAAATTAGAGCAACCTCTAAATACTACGCCACGAGACGTTCCTCCAAGCTGCTCAAGCGTCTCTGGAAGAATTACTTCTCTTATGTTTTCACAGTTTAAGAAAGCGTCTGCGTTAATCACTGTCACTGAAGTATTTTCAAGCGTTGAGATATCTTCTAGATTTAACATTGATCCGAAAGAAGTCGATCCAATGTATTCAAGCGTCGTTGGGAACACTACTTCTGTTACAGTATAGCATTCATCAAACGCTTCGTTATTTATACGTACTATGCCTTCTGGAATAACTACTCTTGTCAGTCCTTTGCATGCAGTAAATGCATTTTGAGCGATAGTCGTCATATATGGAGTCAATTTAAGATCTACAATGTTCGTGTTTCTAAATGCATGAGAGTTAGTTGTGATGATATCAAATGAAAAATCAACGTCTGTTACATATACGCTTGGATTCACGGCTCTATTTTGTTGGCTTGCGCCTCCAAGTCTTATTTCAACGTCACCGTAGCCAGATTGCTTTTCAATCTCAATCTTATACGTGCCAGGTGTAGCGTAGTTATGAAGCACTCTACCGAATCAGCTCGTGTCTACTGTCACTAATTCAGAAGCACCGTCGCCTCAGCTTACTCTAACTGCTTGTTGATCTGTTGTCTGAGAAAACATTACGACAACATCTCTATCATTTAGTAAAACGTCTTGTCATACGCCATCTTTATACACATTATACGTTGTTGATTTATACGCATCTGGCGTAGTTTCTGGAACGACTATTGTGATAATAGTTGGCATAGAAGCCTCAACCCATTCTGCGTACAGCGTTATTTCTGTGACTTCTGGTGAAGGCAGCACTCTTTCATCTAATACATCATTCGCAAAATCTCATTTGTCTGAATAATAGCCAGAATCGTAGCTTAAATATCAATCTCCGATTACGAAACTTTTAGAGTATTGCTCAGCTGGTCTCGCAATGCGTTGTTTGTATTTTACTGTTTGAGATTGAGCTTTTGAAGCATCTCCACGTCCGCATAAATCAAAGTTTATTGTGTATGATTTTGGAGATATGCTTGAAGTAACTGATTTTTGAGAATCAATCACTATTATATCGCCTTTATGACGTTTTTCTCCATTTATGAAAATGCCGTCAGCGTCTGTGAACTCATAGTGGAAATCATTAGTGAAGTCTAATTCTGCTCTAGTTCCGCTCAAAGCGAAATCACCAATGTCAATAAAGTTCTCTTTCAATGTTATAGAAGTGATTCCATCCGCTAATTGTCTTGAAATTGAATGACAAGTCAAGAAAGACAGCTCTTCGTTTATGTTATTGTTGCTGTCTTTTATCCAGAAATACCAGCTGCCAGCGTGAGTGACAGTGAATGATCCGTCTAACACTGGTGTTGATTCTATCTGAGTTCATTCAGACGGGATTTCTGGCGTGTTAGTCACTGCGAACGCGATGATTCCAACGTTATCGACAGCTCTATAATGAATAGTCTTATAATCAATTCTCGACACGTCTTCAAACGCAGGTTTTCCTGAATCATTTCAGCTAGCTACAAGATGTCTATTAGATGTAATAATATCTGTGCTTCTGCTTCCAACGTCTTCGCTATCATAGCTGAATGTCTCACCAGTCGTAGAATCATATCATCTAATTAACGTTACTTGAGGAGGCAACTCTGATAAAGCTGATCTGTGAGCATAGTGCCCATATGTGACATCTTCAATTGGAGGCAACGCACGAATCAATGAAGTGTTAGTGTCAGATTTCACAGCGAAATGTCTATCAAATTCTTC
>NFZD01001044.1_pt1 | contig 16968 bp, 21 predicted proteins | sample 1095381 | NCBI WGS metagenome assembly NFZD01 (sample SAMN03609891, study PRJNA323583) | gut metagenome | isolation source: feces | host: Rattus norvegicus | place: Denmark: Riget | collected 2013 | reverse complement strand
GGGGAATTTTATGTTAAAAAACGGCAAGGTGTAGGGAAACATCGTTGGTGTAGGGATGGTGTAGGGAAAATTTAAGCTCCCTACACCGCATAATATATTGATTTTCAGATAATTATAAGTTTTGGTGTAGGGGTGTATGGAAAAATACTATTAATAAGTATTACGCACATATATATAATAAGGAACACGCACACATCATGTAAGACAATAAAGGATTTTGCTATTTTGCCTTCACCCTACACCAAATAGGGGTTAAATCTCTGATAATTAATACTTTGCGTTGGTGTAGGGAAGAAAATCGTCCCTACACCTCCCTACACCCCCTACACCACGGGTTAAAAAACCGCCATTTTAGTGCGGCGAAAAGATAAATATTGTTAATGTGAATATTTTTTTTGTTTTTTTTGTTCACATTTGCAAATAAATAGCTATCTTTGCAGTCGGATTTTCAAAATGACAACAAAAGTTTTGGTTTATGATAAAAAAATATTCGTTTAATGATGACTACTACCACACGCAAATGGTTTTGGTGGGTAGGAAGACGCATCTTATAATTCCCGCTCCCGCAGACCCCGGAGCGAAGGAGTTTCATATTATAGATGGGCGGCTTGTATTCATAGGTTGGAATGGGAGTACGGTTGAGTCGTACAGACTTCCGCTTGCATCAGGATGCACTTATAAAATTATGATGCCGTATCGTGCTTTACGTCACGGAGTTAACAAGGACGAAAAAGATATTGGCAAGAAATATGGCTGGAGAGATAAGAGGGCAGTACCGCTTGACAAACTGCCGAGTTCGTTTATTGTCAATAGTGTCGATTACAAGCCTTTGGAAGATGTGACAATAGAGGAGTGGGTCGGAAACGGAATTGATGAGAATGAGAATTTACTTTATAGCTTCAATGCGTACGAAGATATAGACATCAAGAATGTATATACATATATGATGATGTGTATGTTCAATTACATTCCGAAATATGTCTATGTGTGCGAGATAGCAATGGCATCGAAAAACAACCCTGACTATCCTATAATATATGAGCAATGACCGAACAAGAACCGATACGGGTAAGCGGCAAGTCAGAGAGGTGCGCAGGACGCAATATGACGAGGTCGTGGATTATCTCGTGAGAACCATCGGGTGTACTCTGTCGGGATTAGGCAAGGGACACGAAAAGGTAAAGCCCTACGAGGAGGCGAAGCTGATAGACTTCTTCGAGAAATACATATATAAGGACATGAACAACTACTTTTTAGTGGGTGACTCTGATGCCATATATATCTATAACGGAGAGTATTACGAGACGCACAAGAATAATGAGGATATGCTTCTGAACGTAATCAAGGACGCTATGAAGAAGATGGGCGTAGGGCTTGTGTATCAGAAGAACTCGTATAAGAAAATAGCAATCCAATGTGTGTCGGGAATGAAGATAACAACAAAGGCAAGGTTTGTCCCCAACAGAAACTATATCGTATTCAAAAATGGAGTGCTTAACCTTGAAACCATGGAGCTACTTCCGTTTAATATGGACTATCGGACTGATATTATCCTTGACTTCGAGTACAAGCCGTATCACACAAGTCCGCTGTGGGACAAGATTATAAGTCAGACCATTCCCGATGAGGGTATGCGCAAGGCTTTTCAGATGTTCTGCGGTGCGTTCTTGGCTAACCGAAACGACTTCTCTATTGAGTATATATGCTATATGCTTGGTAGTGGAAGAAACGGAAAATCCGTTGTGACTGGCGCAATAGCAAACGCTTTTGGCGAGAACCTTGTGTCGAGTTTCTCTTTGCAAGAATTGTTGTTCGACAACGACAAGCAGTACAACCGAGCCGCCTTGGTTGGAAAGATAGCGAACTTCTCGGACGACGTGACAAAGAAGGACTATTCGGGCGGTGCGTACAAGCAAATGGTGTCGGGTCACAAGATGACGGCAAGAAATCCTTTCGGCAGACCGTTTGACCTAACGGAGATACCTTATTTAGTGTGCTGCGTGAACGAGATGCCGCCTACTACAGACGATACCACAGGACATTACAGGAGAATGTTGCCTATATTATGCCCGAACCAAGTGTCTGAAAAGGATGCGGACGAGGAACTTCCATCTAAGTTGGGTGCGCCTGACGTGAAATCGGCTATCATAAACTGGGTCATAGAGGGTAGAAAAATGGTCTTTGCCGCCAAGGGAAAGATTGAGATTAGCCAGTCTATCAGGGATGAGGTGGAAAACTTGCAGAACGCAGGAAACTCGGCAAGACGCTGGATAAGCGAGAGGGGGCTTATCAAGGTAGAGCCTCTGTATAACGACACACGTTGGAAGCCTATGTCAGAGTGGATGGAGGATTACCTCACGTTCTGCAAGAAAATGTCAGAGCCTGCTAAGAACGCAGCTTCGGTAGGCAAGATATTCAAGGAGAAGGGATTTGCCACGAAGCGCAGGAAAGACGGTGTTTGGTGGTGTATTGGAACAAAGTATGTTGACACTGACGAGAATAAGCGTGACGAGGATTTGCCGTTCTAATCGGGTTAAATAATGTAAAACGCTTGGCGGGTTGAAGAAAAATGAGTAATTTTGCAGACGAAACAGAACCACGTTGGGCAGAACGTGAGTCAAAGATATTTACGGCTTGGATAAGTAGGTACGGACTGCCCTCTGTACTGAACATCTGAGCCACGTTTTTTATTATGAACTCAATACAAGTATTCAGCTACAATGGGAACAAAATCACATTCGATTTTGGAAATGGCATTATGACAAACGCCACAGAAATGGCAAAAGTGTTCAACAAAGAGCCGTATGGATGGTTAAGGTTAACGTCAACGAGGGATTTTTTGTGGACGTTATTGGCGGAAAAATATCCCAAAAGCGTTCCGCACAATCTGCGGAACGAAACACCAAATCTGCGGAACGAAACAGAACTTAGTTCAATTCTTAATTCTCTTGGTTTGATTAAAATCGTTCAAGGTGGAAATTCGGAATTACAAGGTACTTGGTTTAACGATGATATAACAATAGAGTTTGCCCGTTGGCTTGCTCCTGTTTTTGCCATTTGGTGTAATGACAGAATTAAGGAAATGCTTAAAGGTAGCACCAAGTTTCCCACCACCTCCGACGAAGCCATTGCCTACGGCTACGGCAAGGCATTGGAGAAGATAAACCGTCAGAGCACGATTATTGCACGTCAGAGCAAGCAGCTTCAAAAATATAAGGCGCAGCTTGAAAGCGAGATAGAGGCTCGTAAGCTGAAACGACTTGCTGCCACACAAGAAAGGCGAGACGAAAGAATATCTTTGATTTCGGATTGGCTGAATGTCTGCAACCTCGTCGGAGTTGTCAGCTTGGCTGAAATGAAAGTTGACTTTTACGAGTATTGCAAAGGCAGGGATATGACTATAAGCGTAGCAAGTTCCACTATGGGAAAGATATTAAAGTCAATGTGGCTTGAAAGTTTGCGCCGCAGGGACGGAATGTATTATACTATTAAGCAAATTAAGAAGTGATATGGAAATAAAAGGTAAGGTGCATTGCTTCTTCGAGCAATCGGGCACGTTTAAGAACGAGTTTATCAAATTAGGAATACCTGCTTCCGACTACGATATACAAAATAATTTCGGGCAGACAGACCATGTGATTGATTTGTTTGCCGAGATTGAAAAAGCGTATTCGGGGGGGGTAAGCGTGTTTGACGAGATTACCACAGACGATTTGATAATGGCTTTCTTTCCGTGTACCCACTTTTGCGGAGTCAGCCAAATGTGGTTTGATATGAACCATAGGGATTATAAAAAATGGAATACTAAAAAGATGATTGATTACATATTAAATAAAAATAGAGACCGAGCATATTTTTTTGAAATACTAAACAAATTTGTCGGTGTTTGTCTTATGAGAAATATTCGTATGATTTTTGAGAACCCTATTATGGGGCAAACATTTCTTCGGGTATTCTTAAAAAAGCCTGACGTAAAAGACAATAATCGCATGATGCGTGGTGATTATATGATAAAACCAACTGGATATTGGTTTTGGAATTGTGAACCAACATACAGATATTCGTTTCAGTTTGATAAGAACCGCATTAAGCCGATGAATTTATCCAAGTCTTCAAAAGCAGGGATTTGTTCAGAAGAACGCTCAATGATTTCTCCTGACTACGCACGGAATTTCATTTGCGACTTTATCTTAGGTAAAAAACAAGACATTACACAACCCACATTATTTGACATGACATGAGAGAACTAATCGACCTCTACGGTGTGATGCAGCACATCCCCGAAATATTGGGACTTGACCTCACGCTCCACGGCAACGCATGGCAAGGAGGCTACTATATAGACGGCACGAAGCACCACAAGAAGGACAAGCTGAAAGTGAAGCTATACCGCCACAACGGCAAGAGCAACATATACGTCTATGAGCAGGGTGGTGAGTCTATGAGTATAACGGACTGGCTGCAAAAGTACGGCGGCGCAAGGGACTGGAAGCACGCAATGGATATACTGCGTGGCAACAGCACACCATCGGCTTCGCTGCCCCCGGTGGACGTGCGTCACGACACAGCGCCGCTTACATACGTCAACAAAGAAGAGTGGCTCGCTGAAAGCAAGTACGAGTACGAGCGGTCGCCGCTGTTCGTATGGATGTCCTCGCTGTATGGCGCAGAACAAGTCCGCAAGGTGTGGCACAAGTATGGCATGACGGTCATTCCAAATGGGGACGTTACCTTTTGGTACATCGACAAGGACAAGAACATCTGCCACGACAAGCGTATCAGATACCGCTATGACGGACACAGGGACAAGACGTTTGGTTGCCGCCGTAAGTTTAAGGTTGGTGACGGCTACGGACACCGCTGCGTGTTCGGTGCGCATCTTATCAGCGGCAAGGTATCGGTCGTGGAGTCTGAAAAGACGTGTCTGCTCTGCGCCTTGGAGTACCCCGACAAGACGTTTGTAGCCGTGGGCGGCAAGAACAACATATCACTTGTCGGCGGCTTGGACTGCGAGCTGTACCCCGATATGGACGCAATCAACGAATGGCGGATAACGGAACTGCCAATCGTAGAGTGGTGGGACGAAAACGAGGAAGGGACGACGGACGATATAGGCGACCTTATTGTAAAGAGCAAGGACAAGGCTTAGAATGACATTGTTAAACTTAAAACAAAATAGAAATGGAATACAAGATATTGAGAGTAAAAAACGTACTGGCGAGGAAGGAGCATAAGTGTGACGTGTGCGGCGGCACTATACAACGTGGTGAGCGTTATCAGTCAGCCACCGTCATACAAGACGGCAAGATACATACAAGCAAGCGGCATCTTCAGTGCCACGATGAGGTAAAGGCGACAAGCGAGCAGGATTTCAAGAAAGAGATAAGGCTCGACACGAAAAAGATGATGGAGGTGTTCTCTTTTGACGAGAATATGCAGATAGCCTTCTTCCCCCTTGTCATAACCGAGTTGGCTTGGCATTTCGCCTACAAGACAATGGAAATGGCGGCAAGGGATATGGTGAGCGAGACACGCAAGTTAAGCCGTGTGTTGAAACAGCTTCGCAAGAAATACGAGGAAGAGTGCATGAAAGACCTCGACCGAGAGCATTTCGATTATATGGTGACATCAACCAAGAAGGTAATCGAAAAATGTGAAACAGACCTTACACTGCTGTTTTTCAGCGCAAACAGCGAGTTGAAGCGCACGAATTACGGACTGCCCTATATGGATATGCGCACATACGCATATATGTCAATGGCTATGATAGAGGCTTTGGTTGAACACAATACAAAAATGAACAAGCTGATAGTGGAGCGGTTAGGTTGTACGTCAAGGATAATGGAAGATGTGACACCTAAATCTGTAAAGCTCCTAAATGACGGAATGGCGGCATATATCCAGCCTGCCAAATTCAACAAGACCGAACACATCCAAAACTCAATAAACATTATCCTCAATAAGATAAAGCAGTGTGAGTTCGTTATCGTTTAGTATGCGCAAATTGTTGTAATTCAGTTAAAAACCTCTAAAAATTTGGTATAACAAAAGAAAATTCATATCTTTGCGCCAAAATTCAGTAAACACTATGGATAACAACATCAACAATGCGGCTGCGACAGCCGCAAACGGAGCGACAGCCGCAAACGAGGCGGCTTATGCCGCTGCAAGCGAGTCAGAGGAGAACGTCACAAAAGAGTTTATCCTCGACATACTTAAAGGTTGGTTCAACGATGGCGTTTTCACGACCACGAGGAAAATCAAGTCAGAGATAGATAACTACTCAAACGCAACGGTCGAGAGCCTTTGCGTGGCTCGCAAGATGTCATACACAAGTATGCAGAAGGTACTCTTTGTGGGCGACAAGACCCGACACCCCGCATGGGAGCTGTTTCAGAGGTATTACAACGAGAAGCGCATTATGACACCGCTCGAGGCTAAGGTTCAGATGAACGTAGCCTCGCTCCACCGTCTGAACAAGTTGGTCGAGTCGGGCGAGCTGCTGCGCTTCGAGTTCAAAGATGCGATAATATATATCCAATAAGTTATGTCAGAAAATCCGAAGCTAATAGACACTACATTGCTGAACGTCATACTCGGTATCTTTAATTCCTGCTACAAGTCGGGGATTATGGATGCCGAGGATACAGGTGATGCGGAACTATACAAGAGTTTCGAGAAGGAGGTGTCAGTGCCGGGTGTTTACGGACGCATCAACAGCTTTGACCGCTACGACATACACGGATGGCGCATACAGATGTTGCAGATGCTGTTCCGTAGAGGCAATGCTTACAAGGACTTCCTACTTCGGGCAGTGATAAACAAGGATTTCATCAACTGTGTATTTCCTATCTCGTTGGAGTTTTACCTTATGGGTATAAGGGACTACAACGCGTACCCCGCAATACACGACTTCTCGCTGTTTGACAACAACCATCTGCAAAGGTGGACTAAAAACGGCATAGAGAGAATGTCTAAAGACGAGATAATGGTTTATTTGCAGTCATTCGGCTTCAAGCGCAGTCAGATAGACTTTAATAACCACAGACCCGCCTCGTTCCCTAAAAAGAGATACGAGATGTTCGCACAGCGGATGTGGCTTGCGATGAAATGCTATAACGACATCGAATAGTATGGACGGTGAAACATATAGGATATACCACTTAACCCCGAGGAAGCACATCGGACTTGTAATGCTGCCTGTGGGTGCTTACTACAACCGAGAGTTACAGCAGGCACGGCAGGGTGACTTCATTATGTTTGACGATGACGAGAATAACAAGTACCGCATACTACGTGTGGCGCAGCTTGACCTTAATAGTCAGATAGCCGCCTTGCTCGCAGGGTATATCTACTGCTCTACTTTACAGAGTATTTTCGTGCGTTGGCGGTCAACGGCAGTTATCCAAGGCTACGCAAAGGCTGCGGTCAGTACGAACAAATGTCTTGTTATAGAGTATGACACGTTGTCATATAAAGTAAAATCTGAAGAAAACATTGTCAGTTATGAAGGAGTTACCACTTAAATACGGAGAAACAACGATAATCCCCGATGATATAGTCGAAGGAATGAAGCCACGTGACGAGCAGTTCAAGCTACGCTCGGGCGAGGTGGTGACTATTGAGTATATTCGGACGTGCGACAACCGCAGTGGTCGATATACCGCAGACTTGGATAAGGACTGCCAAGAATTGTTTGGTATGCCATTCGAGCAGTTTAGGTCATATTGGATAGCGAGGATTGGCAAGGTTTGTGATTATTGGCATTGGGTTAAACTACATAAAGTATGATACAGCTACGAGATTACCAACAAGAAGCGGTCGATGAGATTAGGGAGGCGCTTGGAGCTTTCCGATGGGTGCTTTTTCAAGCACAAACGGCATTTGGCAAGACCATAACTTTCTCATATATAGTACTTTGCAGTCAAAAATACAACCGCAAAGTGTTGATTTTGAGTAACAGAACAGAGATACTAACACAAAACGGCGGTTCGCTTGTTCGGGCAGGATTGGACGTTGATTATATATCCCCGAAAAACAAAGAATTACCGACAAAGAACGTCGTGGTCGGCATGGCGCAGACGCTAAGGCGCAGGTTGCAGTCAGATGAGTGGAAAGAATACGTCAAGTCGGTGGAATTAGTCATTGTAGATGAGTGCCACTGCTGCGATTTTGACTATGTATATAGCTATTTGAGCGACAGATGTTTCCGCCTATTGGTTACAGCCACCCCACGCAGACAAGGCAAACAAGAGCAATTAGGTAAGTTCGCAAAGGTTATGGTAGTCGGCATAGGCACGAAAGAACTTATCAAACGTGGCTACCTAACCCCCGCACGGCATTTTACGGTTGCTGCCCCGAAGTTGGACGATGTGGCGATAGACAGCAATACAAGAGAATATAACCAAAAAAGCCTTGCGGCAAAGTTTGAGGACAAGCGTTTGTATCAAGGAGTGATAGACGAGTGGTTTAGGCTCTGTAAGGACAAGAAAACGCTTGTATTCTGTGTTTCATCCAAGCAGGCGATAGATTACACCAAAATGCTCGTAGAACGTGGCATATCGGCTAAATATGTGCTTTCGGGCAGTTTTGATGATGATACCGCATATTCGGGAGAGCGTTCCGAAGTGTTTGATGCTTTCAAACGAGGAGATTTTCAAGTTTTGGTCAATGTCGGCATAGCGGTTGCAGGAACGGATATTCCCGATATTGAGTGTATAGTGGCAAACTTTGCGACAACCTCGATGAGTAAATGGCGGCAAGCGATAGGTCGTGGATGTAGGATTGCCCCTAATAAGAAGGAGTTTTTCATTTTGGATGCGGGCGACAATATCAGACGATTAGGGATGTTTGATACCGAGGTTAGCTGGAGCTTGTGGCACGATACAAGTTCGGGCGGCGGCTTACAAATCCTAAAAGACTGCCCCGAAGATAAGATAGACATAAACCACAAGCATGGTTGCGGATCGAGAGTGCCGACATCATGCAAGGTATGTCCTGCTTGCGGCTTCAAGTTTCCGACAGACAAGGATATGGTACAGCTTCATTTGGAGGAAGTGTCCGAAAATGACGAGGAGGACGATTTGGTATCGTGGGCGGCAAAGAAAAAGTTGGAGGGTTGGAACTTGAACCGAATACTTATTCAATGTTGTTTGGCTAATGTCGATGAGGACAAAAAGGCATTTACCGAAGTATATACGTCACTATACCCCGAAAAGACACAGAAGGATGTAAACCGCTATTGGTGGATGTTCAAGAAGAATTTTTGGGACAAAATCAAAAGCAAGCATAACGCAAAAATGTAAATAGCTATAAATTATAGTAAATTTCTGCAAAAATATTTGGTACTTTACAAAAAAAAGTATTACCTTTGCACTCAGAATTTAATATAGCGTCTGTCACCGCTAACGAACAACGATATTATGGGGATGAGTAATGACTTGCAGGGTGACAGCTGACAAGGACATGAAAGTCCCCTTATTTTATAATTATGAGAATAACATTCAAGAAACTGACCTATCAAGGCTTCCGTGGTCAAAATCGGGAAATCACCTTCTCGGACACCGTGACAACCATCACGTCACGCAACGGACAAGGCAAGAGTACCGTGTTGAACGCTTTTCTGTTCCTGTTGACAGGTTATGACGCAGAGGACAGAAACAACTTCAACATCTTCAACAACAAGGAGGATTACACACCCGACAACATCGGTCACGTTGAGGTTACGGGCGAGTTTGACGTTGACGGAGAGCCGCTGAAGCTCTCACGCAGGGCAAGCCAGTCGTGGACGCAGAACGACGAGGGCAAGTTCACACGCTCAAACGACACCTACGAGTACTACGTTGACGATTTAACCGTGTCCGCCACCAAGTACAAGGCAACCGTAGAGGACATCTTCGGAAAGAGTTCGTTCTTAAAGTTTATGCTCAATATCAGCTACTACCGACAGATAGAGTGGAAGGAGTTGCGAAAGGCATTCGCTTCAATGGCGGGCGAGATTACCATGCAGGATATGAAGGGCGATTACACCCTAATTGCGGACGCATTAAAGAAGAACGATGCCGAGTCACTCCGTAAGTCCTACAACAACCGTTTGCGTGACTTGAAAGAGAGTAAGGACAAGAAGGATGCAGAGGTTAAGGCATACAGCGACAGCAAGCCGAACTTGGCAGACATCGAAACAGCCGAAGCCGAGGTGCAGAAGCTGAAAGACGAGCGTGGTCAGATTGAGGAACGTCAGAAAGCGTTGGTCGGACAGAACGACAGCTATGTAGCGAAGCGCAAGCAAGAAGAGGACGCTATCAGTGAGAAACGCAGAGCCATGCAGGACGCAAGGCAGAAACACGAAGCAGCCGAAAACGCCAAGGTAGCGGAGTGTGAGCGCAAGCTGCAAGAAGCAAAGGACTTTAACCGCAGTGTGACATCAAGGCGCAAGACCACGCAAATGGAGATTGACAACATGAAGTCCATTGCTGAAAGCCTTGTCGTGCAGTTGGATAACTTGCGTGACGAGAACAAGCGCATCAACGCACGTCAGTTTGAGAATGTCTGCCCCGAATGCGGTCAGCCATATATCGGTGAGAAGCTGGAGGATAAAATCAAGGCTTTCAACATCAAGAAGCAAGCAGACCGTGACGCTAACATCAACCGTGGCAAGGCAAAGAAAGCGGAGTTGGAGGACTTGCAGAAGAATATTGCCGGCAAGGAAGCGGAGTTGTCAGAGCTGAAAATCATCAAGACCGAGGAATTGGAGCAAGCCATTATAGACGCTCGCAGGTCGGTAGTTCCATTTGACGATAGCGAATACGTCAAGGACATCAACGCTATGGAAGCCGCAAAGACCGCTATACCCGACATTCCCGAAGCGCAGCACTTGCAGGAGCGTGTTGGTGAGATAAACACGCAGATAGAGCGCACTTTGTCGGAAGCACCGAAGCGCAGTGACTTGGAGCGTGCCGAAAGCAAGATAAAGCAGATTACAGCCGAGATAGGACTTATCAACCGTGACATCGTAAGCAATATGCAGCTGAAGGCAAAGGTAGAAGCCTATCAGCGTGAGTATGCAGAGATTATCAAAACCAGAGTGAACGTGAACTTTGACAAGGTAACGGTGGTAATGACGCAGACAAACAAGTCAGGCGGTATCGAGGACTGCTGCAAGCTGATGTTGGACGGAGTGACCGACACAAACAACTACGCAAGCAAGATACTTATCGGTGTTGAGTTGGCACACGCCTTTCAAAAGCATTTTGACAAGGTACTGCCACTGTTCATCGACAATGCGGAGAGTATAGACCCCGAGAACGTGCCTATGCACCCGCAGAGAGTGTTATTGGTTCGGTCAGACAAAGACTTTAGCGTAGAATGATAGTCGAGACCCCACCCCAACCTAAGAAGCACCGCAGCCACGGCAACCCCGAAGCTAAGATACAAGCCGAGTGTGTGACGTGGCTGTGGAATGAGAGACCCGAAACGAGAGGTACTTTCATACACATACCCAACGAGGGAAACAGAAGAAACAAAATGGACGGTGCAGTCCGTAAGGCACTTGGTGTAATTTCGGGTGCGCCCGATTGTTTCCTCTTCCTTGCGAGAAAAGGCTTTTATGGTTTGGCTGTTGAGTTCAAGACCGAAACAGGAATGCAGTCGGAAGCACAGAAAACCTTTGGGGTAAAACTTGAATTAAACGGCTATAAATACGTTATAATTCGTAATTTGGAAGCATTTAAGAAAACGATTAATTGGTATTTGGATTAATATGGCAAAATACGAAATCCCCCTACGTCCTAAAGGCAGACGCTACAAGCTGACAGCCAACGAGCAGGATTGCCTGACGTGGTACGTCCTATCCAACTGCAAGCGTGAGGACGCATACAGAATATTCGTTCGTCCCGATTTGGCGGTCAGCAAGCCGAACCTCCGCACGGTGTCAAGTCAGTTCTTCTCGGCAATGGAAGTGAGAGAGTACCTCGAGGCATACCGTGCCACCTTAGAGGGCAGAGAATTTGACGGAGAGAATAACGAGAACCCCGAAAAGCGCACGGCGACCGCAGTGCAGATGTTCACGGACAAGGTTGTTGACAAAATGATGGGCGACCTTGAAACGGTTGACGAAATGGACGCAGTGGCAAAGCTGGCTGATAGGGTCGGAGTGCTGGAGGATAAGGATAAAACTGAGATGGAGCCTGTTAGGGTACTGCCTGTCAGATGCAAGAGCGAGTGCCGTTATCGTGCTTTCGTGGAAACGCAAGTCACAGAGGGACGCATATTTGACGAGTGCAACTATTGCCGTGCCAAAGCCTATGCCGAGGAACGTGGGTTTGTTTGTGACCCTTGCAAGTTGCTTGACATTCCACAAGACGTGATAGAGCGGACAGATAGTAAAAATAATGTACAAATGACGGATATTTTAAGCGGAAAGGTAGAAAATTAGCAAAAAACCACGAAAATATTTGGTAGTTTGCAAAATTTTTCGTACCTTTGTATCGCAAACAAGACAATATGACAGAGATTAACGAACATACAACGTACAACCCTATAAAAGCGGGTCATTTGCGTAAGATAAATCCTTTAGAAGGTATTGTCTTGTTTGCAGCGCAAATGACACCGCTTTTTGTGTCTAAACTTAAATTAAAGAATATGAAAGTTAAGGACATTAAAATTGGGGAAACGTACAATGGCGTTAAGGTGCTTGAGAAATTCAGAGAACATCGACATACTAAGTATTGGTGCGTTTGTCCTGTATGTGGAGAGAAGTTCTCAATAAAATCTGAAACCGTTGGGCTTGCTCGTCAATGTAAAAAATGTAATGCAAAATCTCGTATTATAGATATTACAGGAAAACGATTTGGTCGTCTTGTCGTTATTGAATATGTTGGTAGAAAAGTAAAGAATGGCAATAGGATTACCTTATGGAAATGTAAGTGTGATTGCGGAAACGAGATTATCGTAAAATATCAAGCACTTGTTACAGGAAACACACGTTCTTGTGGTTGTTTGGGTGATGAAGTTCGCAAAGCAAATATACAAAAGTTCAGAGAACAACGCATAAAAAGTGCATGTTCTGACTTTGGAGCTGTTGAAAATCACCCCTTGCGAATGATTTGGAAGTCTATGATAACACGTTGTTATAACCCTAATAGTGTTTCATATAAACATTATGGAGAACGTAATATTAATGTTTGTGACCGCTGGAGAGGTAGTCTCGGTTTTGAACATTTTGTGAATGATATGGGCAAAAGACCGTCTTTAGAATACACCATAGACCGCATAGACGTAAACGGCGACTATTGTCCCGAAAATTGCAGGTGGGCGACAAACACACAGCAGGCTAATAATAAAACAGATAATGTTTATATTAATGTTGGTGAAAACAAAATCACAGCAAAGCAGTTTTGCGATATATTTGGTTTAACATATAATACTGTTATACACCAACTAAAGAAAGGACTTGATGTTAATATAATCGCAAAATATAAAGGAGTAGATATGAGAGTAACAAGATTTAGACGCAAAATGTCTTATTACAACCATAATAGGGTTTTGTCGGAAGATTTATTTGCCGAGGCTAACGGGTGGAAGTATGATGCAACTAATAATTTGGAGGTATGAAAAATGTAGAATTGTTTAACGACCATTTTCAAAATTTCAAGTCCTATGGAATACCAAAGGCGCAGCTTATAATTGCTGACCCACCATATAATTTGGGTGTGAACGCATACGCAAGCAATCCCTCCTGGTATGTGGACGGAGATAATAAGAATGGCGAAAGTGACAAGGCAGGAAAAGAGTTCTTTGACACCGACAAGGATTTTCGACCCGCAGAATTTATGCACTTTTGTAGTCAGATGCTAAAACCCGAAAGAAAAGACGGAGTAAGCGAGGACGATGACGTAGAGAAGATAGGCAGCAAGCGTAAGAGCAATGCTCCTTGTATGATATTATTCTGTGCCTTTGAGCAGTTGCATTACTACATCGAATTGGGCGCAAGGTATGGCTTAAAAAGGTATATTCCGCTTGTGTTTAGAAAGAACTTCTCTGCACAAGTGCTAAAGGCAAATATGAAGATTGTCGGTAATTGTGAGTACGGACTCGTTCTGTATCGTGACAAGCTGCCAAAGTTCAACAATAACGGACAGATGATATTCAACTGCTTTGATTGGGTGCGTGACAACACTACCCCAAAATGTCATCCAACACAGAAGCCAGTACCACTATTGGAACGTCTTATCGAGATATTCACGGACAAGGGCGATGTGGTCATAGACCCATGCGCAGGTTCGGGCAGTTCGTTGCTTGCAGCCGTAAATATGGGGCGCAAGGCGTACGGATTTGAGATTAAAAAGAATTTCTACAAAGATGCGACTGAGAAAGTTTTAAGGAGAATACAACCTAATTTGTTTCAGTGATGATTGAGAATACGAATAATAGTTACGGACTTCCGTATCAAGGCAGCAAGGCAAAGATAGCCGAGCAAATCCTTGCCCTATTTCCACCTGCAACGCATTTCGTGGACGTGTTCGCAGGGGGTTGCGCCATAAGCCACGCCGCCCTATTGTCGGGCAAATACGAGCACGTTCACGCAAACGACATTACCGACAGCGTGGTGTTGTTCAAGGATGCGCTAAACGGAGATTTGGCAAAGTATGAGCCAGAGCGTTTCCGTAGCCGTATGGACTTCTTTATGGAAAAGGACGAGAACCCTTTTGTCCGCATCTGCTATTCGTTCAGCAACGACCAAAGGACATATCTGTACGGACGTGAGATAGAGCCATACAAACGTGCCGTACACGAAATGATTTACGCTCCTACACCAAACGAGCGGAGATTAAAGTTCAAGGCTGTTATCCGTGAAATGGAGAAGTTAGGTGTGTTTGGCGGAAATACCCCCCCCCCGAACAACAGAGTGTTGCAGCAGCAGTCAGTCGAAAACGCAAATAGGATTGCCGCAATTACCCCCCCCCCGAAACGTGATAACAAGACATCAATCAGAGGAAGCGGTTTGCAGAGTGAAGTCCTTACACGTCTGATACAAGAAGAACGAAACGAACGAATAAATGAGGTTAGACTAACATAGAACATAATGAAAGATATAACGCTATTAGAAAGCTCGCAACGTGCGCAGCGGATAATGGAAATGGTGGGGGTAGAATGGCAGAATTGACAATAAGCGTTGGCGATTACAGGGATGTGGATATACCGCAAGACAGCGTGATTTATTGCGACCCTCCGTATTTCGACACTAAGGACTACCAAGTGGAATTCGACCACGAAGCGTTTTACCAATGGTGCGAGAAGCAGACGCAGTTAGTGCTTATATCCGAGTATTGGATGCCCGAAGACAGGTTTACCTGCATAGCGGAGTTTCCGAGGGTCAGCACATTGTCGGCAACGAACAATAGTTTAAGAGTGATAGAAAAGGTTTTTGTACCAAACCATCAGCTTGAAATGTATCGGGCGATGATGGCGAGGTTTAAGCCGAAAGAGTATAAACAACTAAATTTGTTTGAGGAATGACAGAAATTCAGAAAGGGCTATACGAGTTCGACCCGCAGATTTATCCGAGGAGGCTGTGGGTTGCGGTTACAACGGGGACGTTCTCGGATGTGTTCGATACTAAAATAGAGGACATGGAAGATAAATACTACGGTTGTGTTGATTACGTACACCACAAAGAGCGTAACTTAGGCGGCTTTCTTGTGAGGTATGAAAGCGTGGACGTGATTAATGCTAAACAAATTACCCATGAGTCCGTCCATGTTGCAAGCGACATATACAAGTACATCGGGGCAACACACGACCTCGACAATCAAGAGCCTTTCGCCTACCTTTGCGGTTGGGTTGCAGGGTGTATAGAGGAAGTTAAACAAAAACTTACAGAAAATGGAAAACATTAACATCGGCGACTATGTTCGCTACATAACAAAGACGGGAGTCGAAATCCACAAAGTAGTGAGGTTCTTCGGCAAAATCCCAGTACTTGACAACGGCTTTATATGCTCCACCGACAACGTAGAGGTTATTAAGGTGGACGAGGCTTTCACTGATGAGCTTCAAAAGCTACTGCAAAAATACGGAGCGGAAGTGAAATTCGGTGTTGTGGATATAACGATAAACGGAGAGACGTTTTCTATCAACACCCTCAAGCAGAACAAAGTGTATTATTAATTTATATTAAATAAAAGATTATGGATTTAACAGGTAAAATTATCGCAGTACTCCCGCTTCAGAGCGGAGTATCACAGCGGACGGGCAATGGATGGCAGTCGCAAGAGTATGTACTGGAAACACACGACCAATACCCCAAGAAGTGTTGCTTCAAGGTATTCGGTGAGGATAAAATCAAGCAGTTCAACATTCAAATGGGCGCAGAGCTGACGGTATCATTCGACATCGACGCACACGAATACAACGGACGTTGGTTTAACCAAATCAATGCGTGGAAAGTGGAAGCAGTGGGCGCAACGCAATCGCAGGGCGCAGCCGCTCCGCAGCAAGCACCGCAGCAACCGTCAGCGGAAACACCATTTCCACCGCAGCAGCCATCGGCACAGCAGGACAGCGACGATATACCATTCTAAGTTTAACCCCTTAAACATAAATAATTATGGCAAACGAATTAGCTAAAAAAGTAGATTACGGCACACAGGTAATCAAGAGAGTGGACGGACTTTGCGCAGGAGGTTTTACTATGCCTGCCGATTATAACCACGTCAACGCCATTAAAGCGTCTATGCTTGTTTTGAGCGATATGGTGGACAAGCAGTCGGGCAAGCCTGTGCTTGAAGAGTGTACCCCTGCAAGTATTCAAACAGCATTGTTTGATATGGTTACAAAGGGACTTGATGTTTCCAAAGGTCAGGGATATTTCAGCAAGCGTGGTCGTAAGCTCAAATTCATGGACGAGGTTTACGGTAACGTGTTGCAAGTAAAACGTGTATTCCCCGATTTTGAGCCGAGACCGAGAGT
>NFZD01000002.1_pt1 | contig 16975 bp, 28 predicted proteins | sample 1095381 | NCBI WGS metagenome assembly NFZD01 (sample SAMN03609891, study PRJNA323583) | gut metagenome | isolation source: feces | host: Rattus norvegicus | place: Denmark: Riget | collected 2013 | reverse complement strand
TTTTCTCGAAACAGGCAAAAATTCGTTCAGGTGAAATGGATGGAGTTCTTGAAGAAATGGAGCGCAAGCGAACATTTATTCTTAGAACTCCCCATGTAAAGTAAAATTGTAAATATTATAAGGTAGGTAAAATTATGTATAGTAGTAGAAAGTTAAACAAGATTGCATTGACAAAGCAGAGAACATTTCCCAAGTTGAAGTGTATTAAGTCACCCACACATAAGATTAAGGACAAAGAACTCAACGTAGAGAAGGATGTAGATTCTCTTGAAGTAGGAAAAGAGTATGAAATTAAGAGGACAGAACTAAAGGAATCAAACCATGACTTGTATCTAATTGTAGGTTCCATTGATGGATTACTTTTCATGAATGAAGAAGAAATCAAATCTTACTTTGATGTATCTGTTCTTTCTTCTTTAGGTTTAAAGGTATGGGACGCACCGTTCTTTAAGACAGGTATGCAGATTGAGGAGAGGGAAGAGAAGAAGGATTTGAAAGACGTAAGGAATCTGGGGTAAAAAACGTTAAAAATCTGAGTGGAAAAATTTTGGCATATCGTTTTCATCGTTTTTTACCCGTAATTTATTAGGTTTAATGAAAAAAGGTGGTAGTCTTATCTTCCTATATATAGAATAATATCTATAAGGGAAGATTGGGCTACCACCATAAACAACAAAAGCCAATAATTTACGGGCTTAAAACGTATTTTTTTATATGCCAAAAAAAGTTGACTCAGATTTTTAAAAATACAAAGGCCAATATTAGATAGGAATTTATTAAGGATAATAAGATTTACCTATCATGTCTTTTCCATTTTCAGCTTTATTTAAACTTTTCTTAAATAGATTTAACCATAATTTAGGGCATTTAGATAAATCATCTAAAGAATCAAGATAATTAAAGAAACGTTCTACGTCTACTTGAATAAGTTCCTTATTAAGTTTTTCATACATAAACAAATCATATTGTTTATTTAATTCATCTTGGTGCTTATCTTTATCCAAAGAATAAATGGTTTCTCCTGATTTTTTAATAAATTTATTACGAGTAATGACAGTAGAGTTTTTCTTCTGTCTTTCTTTTTTTAATTCTAAGATTTTCTTTTGATTAACTTTATTATTTTCAAATAAAGAATTTTTTAACCTGTTTATATCTAAAAATTGATTGATTTGTTCTTTATATTTTTCTTTTCTGTTTTCAAGAAGAATAGAACCATCAAAGATTTCACAGGCTTGATAAACAAATAAAACCCTCATGCGTTGAAATAAAATAGGAAGTAATCTATCTTGTAAATCTTGAACTCTATTAGCTAATTTTACCTAAAAGAAATCTTCATATCCCATAGAATGAATTACTTCGTTTTGAAGTTTAGAATACAGGTTAATTTCTTCTGGAACTAAAGCACGTTCTTTATATTGGACTAATAATGGATTGTCATTTTTAATTCTTAAATAAAAGCATCCATTTGCTTGGTAAATATCTGATAAATCTGCATCTATTGGAATTTTACTCATATCAACGAAACCACCTATAAAGGTTTCACGGTTAATGGCTAATTTATTACTATTTACTTCTTTTAAAAGAGATTCAATGAGATAATTATTGTTTTCTGAAACGTGCAAATTGTAATCGTTAACTATATGATAAGTTCTTGGAGTAATAGTATTATCTGAATCAGATTCCCAGTTTTCTTTTATTTCTTTCTTAGGTAGTTTTGCAAATTCATATTTAGAATCCTAAAGATTCATTGTATAATTTTCTAAAACTTCTCCGTAAGAAACTTTATCTCTTTGGAATTTTTTAAATTCTTCATTACAAAAACATAATGCTGTAGCTAAATCTGCTTTAGTAATGTAACAAATAGCTCCATCAGAGAATTTATTATATAAAGTTAAAAAAGCATAAAAGCTATAAATTGTGGCCTCTGAACTCAGATATTTTAACATATTAAAATAATATTTATCTTCTGGATACACTTGAATACCAGTGAAAGCTCCTTTCTAAGTTTTCCATTTAAAACAAAGCTTCCAATATTTTAATTGTTTTTTCTTTTTTGTTGGACTTTTAAGTTTATCATAGTTCGGCTCTTCAAGAATCTAACACATAGTTTTATAATCTGGAACTGTTTTTTTGTTAGATAATCCCTCTACAACTTTATCATAAAGGCTTTTAACATCTTTTTTCCTTGCCATGATTCCTCCTCTCATAATATAATAGTTAAGTTAAGAGTACAGTAAATATAAATGTCAACTACGTTTTGTCAATTCTAAGAAGCGTAAATACAAATAGGCATAATATCTCAGCCTATTTCAATTTCTAATATAATTATATCATATTTAAATTCATTTGTCAAGGGGTTTTTATAAAATTCTCAAATAAATTTTAAAAACAAAAGTAATAAACTGGTAACAAAAATTTTCATAAAACTCTTGACTTTCTCCTTCTCCTGTAGTATTATAATTATGTTCTTAAACGAGAACATCTTAGTTACATTGAGAGCCGTGTGTCAAATCGACATTGTCATCAAGATGACGCTGAAGCGCACATATTATTATGTGTGTTAGGTAGGGCACTAAGTATGTGTTCTTCCGAAAATATGAGACAGAAACCTGAGTATATTCAATCTTGGTTTCTGTAGTAAAAAGATAGGAGATACAAATGAAAAACCAAACTAACACCACAACTAAATATAGACACACAAACCTGAGCACAAACAAATATTACAAGCGTTTTCTTCTTAAAGCCGTGAGCATGATTGCTATTCCCATTATGACCGTGAGTATGCTTCCAAATTTTGCGCTTGCGGATGATATGAGCACGGCGAATGAAAACGTGAACCATAACAATTTAATCGACACTCAAAACTTGAGCCAGACTGTACAGGATACTGATTCTTCAACTTCTTCAGGTTCTACTCATACCATCTCCGTTAACCTGAGTACAATCGAAATGGAGAATCCTTATCAAAGCGTAAACTTGAATGAATCTGATTTAATTCCTGAACCTACTAATGATGTAACTGTTTACAACATTGAAGCGGAAAGCGTTCAGTACGATAACGATTCCAATGCTGAAATTGAGAATAGTTCTCAAATTGAGTCTGAAACTAAAACAGAATCTCAGCCCACTTCTACTTACCGCTACGCTAATCTGGCCTCACTTACGAACGATGAACGATATTTAGCTTATTGTATTATCGCAGGAGAAGTTGGGTCTTGTTCTTATAGAGATAAACTCTATGTTGCTGAATGCCTTTATAACGCTAAAGTGCGTTGTAAACTTTCTGACCACAAGTATTCACTCTCTCATGTTCGTTCAGAATATGGTTATGAAGGTTATAAAGATTTTAACGCTTTTAAACAAGAATGTATCAACTGTGGTGTAAACTACTATAAAGATATTGTTAAAGCTGTTAATGAAGTTTTTGATAATTTCAATATGCCTTCTCAAGAATTTGTTTTGTTCTTCCATTCTGGTTATTCCAAATGGCATCAGAACGCTAAAACCATTTATCTTGTTGAAGATACGGGCGCTCACAAGTATTATGCTTTAAAAGATGTATCTGAAATTTAAATTTGGTTAGATAAAACATAAATATAACTGGAAAACCTTTTGCGTAAACACTAAGTAAATTTAATCACAAAATAATAAAATAAATGCCCACAAAAATATAAAATAAATAAGAAATAAATATTAAGAAAATAAAAACAAATAAATATAATAATATTTATTCTTGTTTATCTTTTGCTTAAGTGTTGCGTAACTACGCACAGCTTGAAATGTAACTGAATATTTTTTCCAAATCTGACTGAATGAATTAAACTGAAAAGAGGTTGACATAATATGCCAAGAGGAAGACCGAGAAAGAATCCTCTCCCGGTAGAAACAAGTAATAACGTAGTGGGAGAAAATACCACACCAACCCCAATGGAAAGCCCTCAGCCAACAGTAAATAAAAAATCTCCCTCAGTAGATGTAAATCAAATCTGCATGGCCTGTGGTGCAGCAGTTCCCGATACACCCAACAAGCTTGACCTTGCAATGTGGTTAGATGCTGCTCCATATAAGTTTAACACGAAGCTAAATGATAAGGGCAGAATTATCCTTTGTCATAAATGTGAGAATCATCTCATTGAAGCTATTGATGGGGAACTAAAGAAAATGGGATGTAAGCAGAAATTTGAATTGGAGCCTGAATCTACCATGGCTGAATATCCTAAATTGAATCCTGATGCCTTTCAAACTTTTATTGAGAAAAACAGAGATTAGAAAGAACAGAAAGATTAACTCCTAAGTATTACGCTTGGGAGTTTCTTTTTGTTTCTCCATCATTTTTTTATTTTTTTCTAATAATATTATTAACCTCTTGACATTCTAACTATAATTTGGTATACTTATATTATCAAAGGAGGCCAAAATAATTCTTTAAATAATATTGGAGGTTTTAAAATGAACGAAAACGAGAAACTGAACGAAATGGAACTGGATACCGAGCTCGAAGACACTGAGTTTGAGGAAGTCGAAGATACCGAAACCGAAGATGGGAATACTAAGGTAATGACTCCCATGAAGGCTATTCGTGCAAAGTGTCTGGATTGCTGTGGAGGACAGTATTCCGAGGTAAAGATGTGCCCTTGCACCAATTGTCCTCTGTATGATTTCAGGCTCGGTAAGAACCCCAATCGCAAGCCGAGAAACTTGACTGAGGAACAGAGAGAAGCCTTGAGAGAACGTGCGAGAAAGGCTCAGGCGGCAAGAAAGAAGAAGTAAGAGAAAAAGTAAAAAAAGAACAACTGAATTATTAGCTGATTTTTCCCTTGAGTTATTATTAATCAGATTTCACGAAAATTTACTGGCAAAAGTATATACTGGTGAGTTAGGTGAAACAAAAATGATTAATAATAACTCAAGGATTTTTTTGTGTGGGGGGTTGTTGGCGGTTATTCCTGAAATAAGTTTATCGGTGAACGTAGGCATTAACGTAGTGGGGGGTGAAGAAAACGCCCACGAGAAAGCGGGAAATAAAAGTGAGCGAATAGCGAACGGGGTCATGAATTAACAAAACATAGTATCCCCTCCGAACCCGGCGGACACAAAAGACCCCTGCACTTATGCAAGGTTGAAAACACTGGCGTTTCGTGTTTTCAAAAAAACTATGATTTATGCGGGTTTGCGGCGAAGAAAAATATCCCCCTTGTTTGGATGGAAAAATTCCCCCGAATGAAAGGGAAATATTCCCGTGTTAAACTAACCCACCCACCCTACCAATAGAAAAACGAGAAGAACTAAGACTTAATCCCGTCTATGAAACTTAGGCTTATTGGGATTTTTATCTCTGTAAGTATTCATCTCACAGTTCACCTCCTTTCTTGTTTGTTTAACAAGCGTTTTAGATTGTCTGTATAAACATCGACATTCTCTAAGAAAATCGAGCTTATCTCCAATCCATTTTCGTTTCTTCGGAATTTGTTTTTCTGGTTCTGGAGAATCTTGAGAAGAATCAAGGGGAGAAGTTTCCCTCTCCACCTTAATCCCTTGCAATTCCTGATACCAAGATTCGTTATCTAAATATAGATACTTACCTCGTTTCAGTTTTCGCAATCGTTCAATCTTCTCTTGTTCTTGCTTTTCTTTCTCTTTATCTTCCTTATCCCACTTCCAGCCTTTAATAAAAAGGTCAAGCCAAATAAGAAAAAGACAGAAAGCTACGACTCTAACGGGAGGAATATCCCAAAATAGAAACGTAAGAAAGATATAAATTGCTATACCTATAAAATCACACCCTTTCTAATTTTTATATTACTTCATATATTTCCAACTATCCTCCTCTCTAATACACTCAACATTCTCAATAAGACTGGCACTATAAGCGTTATCATAGTCAATGATGGCAAGATTCTGCTCATAGTAGATAGAATTGGCAATAATTTCTTTGCCAGTGGTCAGAGTAATTTTAACCATAAATATTCCCCCTTCTTAGCGTACACGAGTTTCTTTCTTAAGGACTGCGAAATTCATAATGTAACAAAACACAGAACCATCGAAATCCTTTTCAATCTGAATGGAAACTGAATCAGGGTCTTTCAATTGAGAAAGAACGGCATCCACTTCATCCCACTTGTAAAAATACCGCTCATCCCCATCACGAAGACGGGAACGAGTTGTGTTAAAATGAGAGATAGCTTCAAGAATCAAAGAATTAGAAACCTCGGTCAGCAATTCGTTATCAGACTCATGAACCTTTTCCATCTTTTTAGACATAATAAAACTCCTTTCTAAATTAACAAATGTGGAGACGTGGGAAGAGGGGTTTTACCCTCTCCTCCCGTTCGGCTTACTTCACGAATTTTCCAAGAATCAAAAGGACAATGAAAACCACATTGAAGCAAAAGAGGTATCCTTCGAACGTCATCCACCAACCACCTCCTTTCATTGCAAGCCTTGAGAATATTATATCACTCCTTTCTCAATGTGTCAAGGCTTACTGGTGATTAATGCTGCTTAAAGACAACAGCACCCAAATCCTTACGTCAACATTTGCCGCACATGGAACAGGTGATGGTCTTATCCTTTTGATTGGGACAAGTCTGATACTTTGCAGGGAGAACAGGAGTCTTTTCAGAATCCTTGAAGTCCACATAAGCAACAGGCATATGGTGAGGATTCAGAACCTCCCAATCCTTGTCCCAAGCCGAGAAGATAATATTCAGATTATCAGGAAGATTGCCATTATTATCAATCCACTGATTCACCAAGAAATATTTTTTTGTGAACGCCATGAACTTCATCTCAGGAAACTTCTTTGCAGTTGCGACCATGCCATCAATGAAAGCATAATCAGGGAGGTCGCCAGCGTCAAAATATCTCATTTTAGGCAACCCACAATGAGCCAGCTTAAATTGAACCTGATTCCAAAAGTCAACTGGGTCATTGTGATACAGACGATAGTTGCGATAATACGCACCCAACACAACAGCCATCTGTTGACAGCCCTTCATGCAATAGCATTGTTTGCTCTTTCTGCACGGAGCATCCTCACGACAAGTGATAACAGGAAATGCGAGGTCAATCACCCCGCATCCCGTCTTAGAGTTCTTGGTGGTCATGTGAACCTTATTGGACTTCATAGACAGGTGCTCGATGTACTCCTCACGGGTCATGGTGAATTCCTTCTTTTGAGTGTTCTTCTTAGACATAATAGTTACTTCCTTTCAAAATAAATGTTGTTGTGAATAGGGACTATATAAACAGGAGCCACTCCTGATTAGGCAAAGAAAATGTGAATAAGCTTATCCAAAAGGATTCGATAAGGAGCAATAAAACTTTCAGCTTTATGATTTCGTCCTCGATAATAAATGTTTAGAATCTTATAATCGCAAGGATTAGTGTCCAAAAGCTGAATTAAAATAGACACATATTCAGGAACTGATTCATCAAGCATATCTACTTTAGGAACCTTGTACTCAATGATATATTTGTTATTAACATTACAATACGGAGCATACAGCTTGTAAATAACATCATCACGAGTAAGTTCCTTCTGACGGAGAAAAATTTGAGAATATTTACGCATAGTTGTGCTCCTTTCTTATTTCAATAGGTTGCCACACTCTTTGTAGGTGATAACATTTTTCTTAATAATATCATCACAGACAAACAGATAGCTTTCAGTAGGACGGTTCCACTGCCAGCAATCCTTTTTGGTTTCTCTCCCATGATGAGAATTATCACCAGAATAAACCGTAATAAAATACCGATGCTTGGCACGATAACCAATGTAATGAACCAGATTAGAAACTTGTTTCACTCCAGTCCACCAAGGGATAACATTCAAAACGTTAGAACAAATAACAGCAGCAAGACCTCCTCCATTAATCTTAGAAATCTGTTCGATTTCCTTATTAAAATCAATGTCGTTCCAGTAAGGGTCAAAACCGATGTAATAGAATCCCTTAGAGTTAACAAAATCCTGAATATGCTGAGTATAACGACCACAGCCATAATCCAGAATGATACCGATGGGATTTAATCCTCCATTTTGAGTTATCCATTCCACCCAAAGTTCTTCCCAATCAATCTTGTTATAGACAGCGGGAAGCTTGGAAGAATTGATAGAAGTGTTCTTAGAGGTAATCACCTGAGCGTCAGTTCCCAAAGTAGTCATAATTAAATCTCCTTTCATTTTAACAGATGCTTGTTTAAACGTCAAGTGTAATGGTTTCGACAACCACGAGAAAATCTCCTACGATAGTAAAACCATAGGAAGAATACCTTAAGCCGGGAATAGGCTCACAAGGAATGGGGTCATCGTGATACCCAAGTTCTGCAAGATATTCGGTTTCCTTTTCAGGGTTGTGAGATTCAGACACCTCCTTTGCTTCTTCGTATTCGTCCTGGGTTTCAAAGGCGTAAATGTGGAGTTGAGTAGCGGAATCCGCATAATCGTCAAAAGAGTTGAACAGGGTAGAAGTGATGTGTTTCATAATAAATCTCCTTTCAAATTAAACCAAGTTGATGACCTTCAAATTTTTAGAACCACATTTAGGACAGTAGTAACGTTTGCGAAGATTACCATTAGCAATCTCTCTAACAGAGTCACTTATTCTCTGTCTGGGACAACTCCATCCACACTCACAAACAATGTTATACTTGTATTTTGCCATCATAATCTTCTGATATTCAGGAGTGATTTCGCTCTGTTGAACCGTTCGCTTTATATCAAAAGGGGTACGATTAGTAATGTCAATAGCTCTATCCTTCCAAAGACCTGTGTGACTCCAGCCATCTCGATTCCCAGATTCAACACAATGAAGACATTCGTGAAGAATAGTAGAATGGAAACCTGTAGGAGTCGTAGCATGAAGGAACTCTTTGCTAAATTCCATAGAATACTTATAAACTCCACGAACTCTTCTCCGAGAAGCACGACCAACGGTTTTAGTAGAACTTTTCATCCAAGAAACAGGAATGTGTTTTGCAGCCATGGGCTTATCCATAGGCCACATCTGGTCAAACCAGACGCAAATTTCATCCACCTCTTTCTGAATATCCTGAATAGTCATGGTTTTAGTATCGGTGCGAGACAGAGAAGGAACGAAGTTCTTGTAGTCGAGGCTTGCAGACATGGTGTAGTTCATAACAAAATCTCCTTTAAATATTTATTCCCCGTATAACCGATAGGACAGCTTTGTTCTTATTCCTCCTTCAAACCTTTTCTGGAAATGGCATTAAGAACATAATCATCAGTACAGTCCTCAGACATTTCGTTTTTCCAAAGATGGCATTTGAGTTTGCTGTTTTCTTCCTGACAATGAAACAAAGTCTGTTCGGGCTCAACAATATCATCATGAGAGTCACGCTGGAAAGAAACGAACACTTCGTTATATCCTTTTTCGCACCCAGCATTGATGATAAAACGACCAATAGGGGTATCAACGAAAGCAGAAGTGAAACCGTCAGTCGTGCTCAAACCAATCTTGTTGTACTGTTTCATAATATAAATCTCCTTTAATAAAAATAATTTTTAAAAACTCTTGACAACTGGATTTAAATATGGTATCGTAACAGTGGGAATAAAACAAGGAGTAAGCGTGTAGATTATATTTTTCTGATTCGGGGCTCATATCCCTTTGAATCGAATAGAAACTTATAACCGATAACTTACAGAGTGGCTTTAAACCCACTGTTACGCTGAGGGAAGAGAGTCCTACGCCTCCCATTCCAATACCGATGTTAAAGTCTCTTCAGTGTGTTATCTTATAAAGAGACTATTTAGCAACACAGTCACTAAATAAACATTGAAGAAGTAGTTAACCTACTTAATCTAAGTCATAGCGGGGCTCCCTCCTTTCCACCTTAGACAAAGGAGACATATATGTGAACAGTTCATAGGAACTGGAATTTTAAAAGACAGGTAAGCACGGCACTTACCTGTCTTGTCTTATGTGTTCAAAGCATCATAACGATGTTCTCCAAAATATTTTATTTCTGCTTCTTTTCTTGCTTGGATTGCTTTTTCCTTCTCTTTAAAGACTCCAAGTTCTTTTCGCTTTCTATTAATGGTTAAATAAGCCCTCCACCCCTCTTTAGAATTATCCCAACAAACTCCTGTAACACCGCTTTTGTTGTTGAGACTTAAAGCACAATTCATGTTGTTAATGGAACGAGAAACAACTTCTAAGTTCTCTTTACGATTATCTATTTTCTTTTCTTTTCTGGGAGGATGTCTTTTATGATTTACATCTACCGTAGGATTATCTAAAACATTCATAATTAAGCGATGCAATCTAATATGTTTTCTATTTTTACCGTTTGCTACAACATAGCCTTCTGGATTATAAAACCAATAATAATCTTTAATTTTATCGACATCTTCTTTGTCTACCCAAAATTCTTCTCCTTTATCGTTGGTAACTACTGCCCAATCTCCAGATAAATCATAAGAATTGGTTTTCTTTCTTTCTTTTGCTTTTTTATTTAGAGCTTCTATAGATTTTTGAACAGCTTTCTGACCTTCTTCTGTTTCTTTCCATTTTTTAATAGAATCCGCTCTTTTAATTTTAGCACATTCTGGACAACAGGTAGGACAAGACTTTCCTTGTAAAGAAGCTTTAAAAATCTTCCAAATGTTCCCACATTCACACTTACAAATAAAACGAGGGAGATAATTTTTTCTTTTTCCTCCTTTATATTCATTGTAAGCTTTTTCGTTATATTTAGAATCTTCTCCTATAACTTCCATTTTCCCGTTTTTAAATCCAATTAAACTACTTTTACTCCAACCATAAACCTTACGAATCCTTTCTCCTAAAGAAACAGTATATCTATTAATATCTCTTCTTGTTACTTGTCCGTTATAAATCTTCCAGCAGAAATTGTCAATTTGGTCACTTGACATATTAGGACGAATTTCTCTATAAAGAATTTCATGATAAGAATCATGGTGTGTTTGTTTGCTTCTTAAATCGTCTGCCTCATCAACCCACCATTCGCCATAACCACAGCCTTGCTTGAAATTGAGACAAGCGTTAACATTACGTTCATTGAGAAGGTTATAACCCATTCTACGACCATTCCAAAGGCCGATGTCTGCAATTTCAATGATACGTCCCTCAGTGGGACGATTAAGATTGCATTTTTCATCTTCAAAATACGAATCATTTGTCTCAACCATTTCCTCATAAAACTTACTCTCAGGCCAATCAGAGTAATCAACCCCGTTAATGTCAAGGTTTTCTTTAATCCCTTCCATCCAATCATCGAGGTTCAGGTTGTAGTTGCTCCAAATGATGTGCTTGTTAGTATTTTTCTTAGACATAGATATACTTCCCTTCTAAAATAAAAATGATATTTTATAAGGCTGGAGGAATTAATCCTCCAACCCATAAAATCTGTCAATGGCCTTCTGTTCACGATGGTCTTCTTCAAGGGTCTTGAGAGTGTTTGCACACTCCCAAGGCTCAAAAATGTTTCCACAGTCCTCGCAATAGAGTCCTCCATGAGCAGGAATAAGATGACTTCCACATACAGGACACAAATAATCTTCGCTATACATATTCATTCTCCTTTCTTATCTTTTATCCCATTTACCATGCTTTTTGTAAATGCGCTTTGGAAGGTCTCCATATCCAGCCTCATACAAAGCCATATCTTCATCCATAATGACTTTTTCTCTCACATAATAACCTCCTTCTCCATAATGCTTCTTTGCGCTGAGATACACACCAATGGTTTCATCAATGTCATCGTCGTACCAGCCTACTTCCAAATCCCACAAAACGCCTTCCTCGGTATCTCCATCAGGAATACCTAAAGCTAAAGTATAATCATAATAGCTTTCATCATTTGCAAGACAAGCCAACAGCCACTCACGATACAGGATAGCCCTTTTCTCAGCGATAGTCTTCTTCATAATTTTATTCCTCCTTAAATTTAATTAGAATTAGCAGTATGGTTCCCAACCATGTTCTTCAAGCGGTTTCTTACTGGTTAGCACAATTCCATAATCTTTGCCAATATATCTGGAACGTACTTTAGCGTAAGAATTAGGAAATCCATATATACAATACGGATTGTCATAGCTGAAATCTTCAACGAACTGCCTCGTTGCTTTGTTGAAAAATTGTCTTGCTTTACGCCAAGACTTGAACTCTCTCACCCAAACATTCTGGCTTCCAGCGTAATAATAACCTCCTTCCGCTGGCTCATAGATAGGATACTCCTCATAATAAGTTACATAATACATTATACTTCCTCCTTTAAATTATTGGTTTTGGATTTAAATGGTGATTTTGCGATAATCACCGGGTTTACGAGTAGTTTCCCAATCTTTCCAGTCATCACGAGAAGGACAAAGGATATAGAACCAAGTGGTTCCCATCTCGGTGTACAGAGATTTGTCGGGAAGAATACGTTCATCCATATACATGAAATTAGAATTCATGTAATCATAGAGATAACCCTCAGAAGAGATGCAGATGATATTATCATCAGGAGCGTATTCACAATAGTCAATAGGATAAATATTATCCTCAAGAACCCAATTAGATTCATACTCTCCAGTTTCAGCATTCCAGCTTCCAACATTTTTGTAACGCTTGCCATTGAAATAAATAGCAACGTCATCGCTGATTTCTAATTCATCCATCCGATAACGAATCTGATTGACGATGCTTTCGATGTCTTGTTTGGTATGAGAATACTTTTTCTTTGCCATAATTATACTTCCTTTCTTAATTAACGTCAATTGTGAATAGGTACAAATAAAGAGAAAGCCGGGGATTACTTCCCAGCAATCTCGTCATAATTTTCTCGGACAGAACGAATTCGACTTTCGTCCATGATAATTCTGTGCTCAATTTCTTTCATAAGAGTGGAACGGAAAAGGTTATAAATATTATAATCGTCCCACTTAACGAGCCAACCATCTTTATCTTCGCCCCAACGGGGAGCATAATACCTTTCATCAGGGTTTAAGTAACAGGTATCTGCGATACCTCCTTCTACCGAGCAATTAAGGAAATAACCTTTATCTTTACCAGCGGAGCTATAAGAAATCCACATTCGGCAACGCTCACCAGTATCATCTCTATAAAAAGAAATATTCAGGAAAGTATTAATCGTGCCCCTCACATTGAAACTTGCAGCCGTCTCACCCAACCCAAGAAGCTGATTGCAGATTTCAGCCCATTTAGCAGCGCCAATGGCTTTGATACGAGGAAGGTAGAATTCCTCAGTACGCTCACGAGTAGCCTTGACCTCATTCATCTTTTTAATGAGTTCCATCATTTCGGTATCTTCGTTCTCTTTGCAAGAAACAGTAACAGTCATGTTCTCATAAGTCTTAGTAGTCATATTTTACTCCTTTTCTCCCCGTATAGCCGATAGGACAGCTTTATTGTTTTAATTAATGCGAATGATTATCCACGAGGAGAGACTCTTACCTTCAGTTCATTCTTCTTTGCATATTCGTAAATAGCAGCGAATTCATCCTGAGAAATACTTCTGTTAGAAGCACCTCTTGCCTGAACAATAGCCTTCTCGCAAATCTCAATCGTAACCAGAGATTTAGAAGTTTCCTGAGCCTTTCTCAAGAATACAATCTTGCTAAAACCCTTGCAAATCTTTCCCAAGTAAGAAGATACACAATGGTTAAGGGCATAACCCTCCTGCTTAACATCTTCAGGATGGCTCGGATGGACAATTGCATATTTCTTATCTTCGGTAACATAGTCCTTAAATTCCTCGTACTGTTTTGCAAATGCAATTTCCTGCTCTTCATCAAGGTGAATTTTATAGTTACGAGCAAGAATATCATGTGTCTGCTTCAAGTAGCCACTATACAAAGTCGGCTTAATATTCATTGTATCGCACATAGACAGATAATCTTTCAGTTCCACCATAAAATTATCAAGAGACTGGAAGCCCTGATTGGATGCTTCTTCACAGACATAATCCATGAATTTGCCAAAGCTATAATATTTGTAGAAGAGCGAAGTGGTATAATGCCAACCAGTTCTCAAATATGCGCCAAGGCAACTTAAGATGGGAGAATCGTTCATGCCAACCTGATTGAAACGAAGTTCATCTGCCCAATAGTGAGATTTCTCAATTAAATCAAACCATTCTTCGTTAGTGTAATGCAAGAAAGCATCTTTACCCAACGCCTGACTCTCTCTCTTAGAGTTAGAAAAAGCTGCTTTAATGGTACTCTGAACCGTGATAAATTCGTTTAACATATCCTTTTCAATCAAAGAATCATACTCTTCTTTGGTCAAACCAAGGATTTTGTTAATAGATTCTGCTTTATCTACTTTCATGTCCAAGAGAGTTCTAATAACAGTTTCAGGTGCAGTTCTCAGAATAATCTCCGTGGACTTGTTGTTTTCAAGATAACGGCAGAACTGAGAGATATTTACCGAATAGTTATAATTAGGCAGATTATACATCTTTCTAATGAATTCTGTAGCGTCCTGATAATAATTGGATCTATTATTCAAAATCCCGTTGTTATCAAAAGACGGAGAATCATAATCAAGAATAGGAACAATAGTTTCTTTCGTCAAACAGAAAGAACAACGAGCATTGTTTGTAGCAATCTTGTAAGTGTAGTATCTAAAAACAATTGCTCCCAAAGGAAGGCAATATCCAGAAACAACTTGAAAATTACCAGTCTTTCTGCCAACGGTTACACAAGCGATTTCATTTGCATCATAATCATCCACATTAACCGCAAAACCAGTAATAATATCAAAATATGCTTCAGTATTTCCTCTATCGGAATTATAATAGAGCAACAATTTCTTATCGGTAGGAGTAAACATCTCATTATAACGAAGTGTATTCAAACGAGAGAGTTCCTCCTTCTTCGTATCAATCTGTTCAAACAGTTCCTTGATTTCCTTGTTTACTTTTTCAATCTTTTCATCAGCAATGTAAGCGCCAAAGAAATCATTGTAATTATGATTGGAATTCTTATAGAACTCAGCGATATAGTTACGGTTCTCAGTGGTGTTCATGGTGTTGTTCATAGTAGACATAATTCAAATCTCCTTTAATATTTTATAGATTATAGGTTGATAGGGACTTTATATAAAGGGGAGATTTCCCTCCCCGGATATTAGATAAGCTCACCGGTGTAGTTGTAAAGCTTACCATCGACCTTTTCACGAAGCTCATGGAATTCACGAGACTTCAGAACGCCGAGGATTTTCTCTTTGTATTCGGTCTGATTACGATAATAATCACCATTGTAACTCCAATGACGCTTATAGATTTGCATAGAATCCTTTTCCTTAAGCGCCTTGACAGGAGTATAAAGGGAAACGGTAACATCTTCGCCTTTGTTGTTCTTATAGGTAAGTTTAATGTAAATTTCAGGATTCGGGCTATAAGAGGGAACATAGGATTCAAAATTATAAGCTTTCAAATAAGGATAATCACGGAGTAGAGCTTCCTTGTAGACTTTGGCAAGATTACCCACATTCTGATATTTATAAGGGACACGATAACCAACAGCAGGAAGATAAACAGTGCGATGGAAATCGGTGTTACCCTGATATTCCTCAAAGTTATGGCAACGGTCAATGCACTCACGTTCATGATTCTTCTCCCAATAACCATCAGGAACGGCACGTTCTTGAGGGATATAATGGATTCCGCAAATATCTCCAATAGAGAGATTTTCCAACACCCATTCAAGAGTAGACTTAGAGAAATATTCTTCCCAAAGGTTCCAACTGTTGATATAATGACCAGCTTCCTCCCAAGTGACACCCTTTTTATTGGTACGAACAGGAGACTCATAGGCATCAACGATAATGTTACGATAATTAACAGACTTACGCATAATAAATACTTCCTTTCTTAAATACAAATGTGTTTGAATGATGGACAATTAAATGGATAAAATGCGAGTTTTATTTTAATTTGAGAGGGAGAGATATTTCGCTCTCCTTCATTGTTGATGCTTACTGAACAGGCTTGCCCAGCCATTCAATGTTTTCTGCCTTGATAGTCAGCACACCAGAATCGTTAGTAGAAGTGAAATAGCTTTCAGGAACATAACCAGTAGCCCTCAACTCTTCCTTGGAAATTGGACGTCCATCGAGGTAAAGTTGCGTTTTAGGCTTGTTAGGAGTATCATACACACGCAGATATTCGGAATACTGACCAGCCTTGTTTGTATGGCAGATAACTCTGCAAGAATCGTCTTTCCACTGACCCCAAGGCAAACGAGTCACATCTTCCATCTTCACACCCTTGGCTTCAGCACGAGCAATCGCTTTTTTTGTATTCTTGTAGCTGATACCCAAACGGAAAGTACCAACCACACGCTTAAGGACAACAACACCAGCCCTACGTCCAGCAGCGCTTAGAGTTACCGTGGTCACATAAGACATCTTGAACCACTGACCAGCTTTGATGTTAGCAACCTTCAGATTCATGTACTCAGTATTCATAATATTTCCTTTCTGCCCGTAAACCCGATAGCTCAGGATAATAAATTAGATTATGATAAATGAGATTATATTAGCACTCAGCCTTCTCAATGGTCATGTCGAAATGTTCCTGACCACACTCTTCAGCTTCATCAATCTTTTCATTAATGTACTGAAGAAATTCTTCACGAGTCTCGCAGAAAATTGCAGTGCCATCTTCTTCACCAAGGCAGAAGCTCAAAATCTTGTTAGTCATAATTTTACTTCCTTTCTTAAATCACAAATATTGCTCAGTCTTCGTTAGCGCAGAAACAGCTTGCATCAGAATCAACTTGGACGTCAAAGAATGTACCGCCATTAACAATACAATCATCAATCATTAGACTGATTTCTTTCATAAACGCTTCTTTGGAAGTGTATTCCATACCAGAGCCGTTGTCGTTGAGGGTCTCGATAGTGAAGTTAATTTTGTTGTTAGTCATAATTTTACTTCCTTTCTTAAATCACAAATATTGCTCAGTCTTCGTTAGCGCAGA
>NFZD01008910.1_pt1 | contig 16984 bp, 10 predicted proteins | sample 1095381 | NCBI WGS metagenome assembly NFZD01 (sample SAMN03609891, study PRJNA323583) | gut metagenome | isolation source: feces | host: Rattus norvegicus | place: Denmark: Riget | collected 2013 | reverse complement strand
CTTTTAACGATAATTATTCACCTGTCCATAATCCATCAATACAATACCATGCTCCTAAAATGGATTTGAATTTAATTGGCATATTAGGCTGCATCATCCAATAACCATTTTTTGTACCTATGTAATTATTATTAAAATTTTCAAGAGCATATATTTTACCTGTACCATCGGAACTCCATATATTATATATATTCATTTTACAATACATATATTCATTATTCGATGTTTTAATATGTGTCGTATTTACACCATATTGCCAATTAGATTGCTTGATGAAAAATGATAGTTCCAATCCGTCCCAATCGCTTGCCTTTGGAAGAATTATATATGTCTTTGTCTTAGGCTCATTGATTATATACCACTGTGCAAAATCTTCTTCTGGCTTAATTTCAACTTGCGTATATGATGATTGATTAAGAGTTACCACTTTTGAATTACTAAAGAATAAACTCGAACGGATAATTCCACCAAATTCGCCCGATGCACCATTTAGGAAAAACAGCCCATTTTGTGAATATAATTTTCCGTCTTTGAATATCCACCCTGCGATATTGGCATTCTCGGCAAGAAGCAACTGTGTTGCCACGCTCTCGAATGAGCCACCAAAAGCATTCCACTTTGTGCTATCAGGTGGGGCTATGGAACTGAATTCCCCTGCATCAATACGAGCAATATAATACGCTCCATTGTAACGCACACAGTCGAGACGATATGATGTGCCATAATATGTTGCAGCGTGACTGTAATCGCCACGAAACACCATAGCAGGACTTTTACCGTCTGCTCCGTCCTTACCGTCTTTCCCATCTGTACCATTTCGCCCTGATATTCTGACAGGTGTCGTCCAAGGCGTTTTCAGAATACCTGCTGATGACTTTTTAGCAGATGTCATCCAAAGATACTCTGCAATGCCAACGGCAGGTGTAGATGTTGACCATCCTGTCGGATTGGCAAGGGTATTTGTCAGAGCAGGAGGTGTCGTTGTAGATCCGTTTTTTGCAAACCGCAATTCTGTATAATCTCCTGTGTCTCCTTTATCGCCCTTGTCTCCGTCAGCCCCGTCTGCGCCATATTTTGCCCACAGAGCAGCCTTTGCGTTATTAGATGATGACCCGACAAACGCTCCCCACACTCCGTATGTCTTCTTCCGATAACAGACCCATTCATACGGATAGGTTTCGCTAACCCCTGATGGGTCATCAGTCCAACCGCTTGGTACATAGTCATCATTCTGTGATACAGATGTCGGTGTGCTTGGTGCTGCGTTTGTCGCTGTTCGCTGATAGATATACTCATATCCAAAGCCATCATCGCCCTGCCATTTACTCCACTGATAGAGCGACCAGACCAATTGGTCAGAAGGGCTGTTGTCGCAATAGATGCCAATATAGGCAGCAGGGGTTTCTCCATTGTTATCTGACCAATCATTCGTTGTTAGGCTTTTTGCATATTTGATATGAACGTAAGCAGATTTACCGTCCTCACCTGCATTGCCCTGTTCGCCCTTAAACAAGCCTGCATCTTTCCATTTGCCATCAACTGCAATAAGCAAATGTCTTGCATAATTTGAGCCGTTATCTTCAACTATGTAAGCATCACCATCATTTGGGACAATAGATTCCCATTGCTCTTTACCCTCATTCCAATACACGATTGAGAAAGGTTTGTCAACAGCGCAATAAATGAAATCCACGTGACCTTCTGCTTCTACTTCTGCTGGCGTGGCTTTCCAATCAGTTACAGACCCTTTGATGGAAATTGATGTGCCGTCCTGACCTTTTTCTCCTTTTATGCGGCTGACCTGCCAATCTTCCCAAAGACCGTTCCTCTTGCGTGATGTCGCCATCCATATAGTAGTTTCGTTACTTTCGTTACTCCACTGTGTATTGGTATTCGGGTGTCCTGATGGGGCTGTTGGGTTTTCCACGGATGAGAACTCCACATCGAAATCTGCCATATCAGTCATCTGACGGGGGGCAGTCCATGCACTCTGTTGAGGGGCTAAACCGTCTGATGAAAATATGCGTGTGGATGCCCATAGTTTTTCTTCGCCTGATGGTATGCCATCAGACCAACCACTTGGTACAGGATTTTCGTATGTTCCTCCTGTCGGTGTTGAGGGCGCAGTATTTGTTCTCTTGAAAACGGTGCTTTTATATGCTGTATTTGGGCTAATACCATCTTTGCCATCTTTGCCATCTTTGCCATCCTTTCCGTCCGCTCCTGCCTGACCCTCTGACCCCTGTGCGATAACCTGCCAATGGTCAGTATCAGTGGGTGCTATACCGCTTGCTTCTGTTGGATAGATATAGCGATATGTAGAGGTGCAGCCCTCAATGGTGTATGAGACTTCATCGCCTTGGAAATAGGTGTATGTAGAGTTATATACACCCCTATAACAGCCAATATAATTGCTGTCACCTGACAGGCTTTGAACGATAGTTCCTTTGAGCCTAAGTTTGCCGTCACCTGCGCTGTTGAAATCAAGGACATCGCCCAACTTCATAGCGTTGGCTATGAGGTCAAAATAACTGTTGCCCTCTGATGAAACAATCTTGTCTGTCGTGATGCGTCCAGGCAATATCTCTGTAAAGCCATACAGGGGAACAAAACTGCGCTCTCCGTCATATTCAGAGTTCAAGATACCGACCAACAGGTAATAATTGGTAAGGTCAGCATTAGTTTCAATCTTGATGGCTTTCTCTGACAGCATAAACGTGCCACGGGCTTCTTTTTTACCTTTCGTGACCTTGGCATACAGATAGTATTTCTTAGAGCCATCGCCCAATGTTCCGCTTGTGTATTCCTCCATATCCCAAAAGCGATATTCGCTCGGTTCATGCGAGGGGCTGATACTGTCAATACCCATAGTCAGGTGTTGCAGAATAGCGGCAGGGCAATGTATCTGTTGGGTCTCATTGTCATACGTGATATTCAGTTCCACAACGTTAGGGGCTTCCTTGCTGTCAACGAAGCGGAACTGAAGGCTCTCATCGCCCACAAGCATTGCCATCGTCTGAACACTGATAGGGGTAACGGAGTTCGTGAAATTATCGAGCAGGGCTTGCTCCAACATTGACAGCGTTTCCTTTGCGTCACGGAATCTGCGTTTCGTGAACTGCAAAGCGTCTCGGTGGTAATCCTCTGCGATAACCTCTGATGATGTCAGAGTTTGCAGGGTTGTGCCGAATGACCCTGTTACGGTGCTGTTGGATAACTCCAATTCAGGGCTGTGTGGGCTGTTGATATAGTCCTTAATGCCTATAATACGGATAAGCGCACCCTCCTTTTGGAAGCGTGCGTCCGTGAACAAAACATAGCCACCAAGCAATATCTTGCCACCTATATTCACCCAATCTCGCTTTGCCCATATACCGTCAAGCGTGCCTGTAAAGGTAAAGTTCTCTTCCTCGTTGTCATACAGGTAACGGACGCACTGTCGCATCATATCCCATTCTGCGCCTGTCTTAGGGTCGCTGTCTGTCTTATGGGCATTGATATACGCTTCGGGCAACATACAGTGAAAGACAGCGTAAGAATTGCCGTTCTTGGGGCAAAAGGTCTCGTTTGGCATTGTCTGACCGTCAATTTCCTGTGGCACGATTTCAAAGCGTCTGCCTTTCTTCTTGCCCTCCTTGGTGTCCTTGGCTTCGTGGTAATACTTGACTTCAAACTCCTTGCCTGACAGCATACCCGACTGAAAGATTATGGTCATTGTCTCGCCCTCAATCAAACAGTCTTCATAGTTGAGGGTGTCGGGAATGGAACTATCTATGATGTCATAGAAGTTATTTTCTGCGTCAACGCACACGACCTCTGATATAACACCGACACGCTTTGGGTAAATCTCTGTGCAATCAAGGCTATCCTCTGCAAGCGTGGAAAGGATCTTGTCAAGTCTGCGGATAGAGAACCCTTTGTCATCAGCAACGTATGTGCGTGCCTTGCTTTCATCAAAGCCGTTTTCGTCCTCAAATCTTTCTCCGTCATATTTCAGTGTGCCGTTCTTCGGCAGGTGTAACTCTGATGACCCATATTCGCTTGCGTCAATGTTATCCGTGCCACCCTGTGCATACAGGATTTCAATAGGTGGGGTATCGTTATAGTTTGACCTGCCGACACCCGACACAAAGCCGTTGCCCTTACCGTATGACAGGGGCAGCGGTTTCGTCTTATTGTATTCCACCTTATGCAAGGAAACGGTTTTGCCGACAATCTCAAACTCTGTGTCGAACTCCTCTGCCATCTGACCCAAAGCGTCCCAACAATAAGCGTGGTCATAGTTGATACATTTCTCTGCGCTGTCAATGTATTTGCCGACTTCCCACCCCTTATCTCTGATGTTCATATTGTCAACGAACATTTTCAGGTGCTCCTGCGGCTTTGCTGTCAGGCTAAATTTCAGGCGACCGTCCACAGGGTTACGGAACTTCCATATCTTCGCTTTTGCCTGACCGCTTTCAAGTGTTACAGTATATTCGAATAAGCGGCTGTGTTGCATTTTGAGGGCTTCAGGACGATTGAGGGAGTAACGTTCGCCCTCAAACTCAACGTAAGCCCCCAAAGGTATTTCAAGGTGTTCAGCCAAAGAAAAATACAGGGTCAGCGAGTTATCCCCCATAATCTCCCTGTGCCGATAACTGTTATCATCGACAGGTACATCTATCAGGATTGCACCGTTACTTTTATATATTTTCATCGTCTTTCAAATGAGAGTTATTTTATTCAAATTTGCTCTCTATTGGCTTTTCTATGTGCGTATGACTGATTATACAGTAATCACATTTTGAAGCCAACAGAGAGCCTAAAAACAGATTATGGCTTATTCGATTCCAAGTTCGGCACAGTCTGCGTCAACCTGCGCTTTGAGAGCAGCTCGAGTATTCAGATACTCGGTATAAGCAGCAATGTGCTTTTTCGCTTCCTCTCCTGTCTTTGAACCATACAGTCCAAGTTGGGCAGCGTTATACTCGTTGACGAGTTTCTGTTCATAGTTATGGTCGCACACCTCCGTGATGACCGCTTCGGTAATCTTGTTTGATGTGACAGGAGACCACACTGTGACCTCTTCGCATTGCCACTGCGTTCTCTGTTCTCCCTCCTGTGCGTTGCTGTCATCAGATGACGTTGTTACGGTTTCGGGGGTCTTCTCTGTGATGTCGAAACGATACTTATAGGAACCGTTACCGACAGCCTCCAATACGGAGGGCTTGTTGTCATAAAATGCTAACATACTCTTTTGGTATTAATAATTTGACTAAATTCTTTGAATTGCTGTGCGCTGCCCAACCAAGCCAAGGCGCAATGCCCTGCTTGAATGTCATCGGGCTTACAGGTGGCACACGCTTTGAGAGTTTTGATACAGCACGGCAAAAATTCTGTTTGATTGACTTGCGTATCAATTTCTGATGTCTGTAAAACTTATAGCCCACATAGTCAAGCGCACGACCGTGACAATCTGCCCTGTTGTCTGCGATAGGGAATATCTGATAGTTGCCTTTGACGGTCAGTTCAAGTTCGCCCTCAATGATGGGCTTGATGACCTGAAAGAACAGTGTTCTCAATTTCTCCTTGCTGTCAGACAGCACGATAATATCATCAGCATACTCGGCACAGTCAGCGTGATAGACTTCATTCAATCTATGCATCATATAGCACAGCAAAAGGTTGGCGAGGAACTGTGACAGATAGTTACCTATTGGCAATCCGTCCGTGCTATCAATGATTTCATCGAGCAGCCAAAGCAAATCTTCGTCTTTCAACTTGCGTCTGATGATACTTTTCAGCACCCGATGCTTGATTGACGGATAGAACTTTTTGATGTCTATCTTCAAACAATACAGGGGCTTTCCGTCATACTTGCGTATCAGTTTTTCCACATATCTTGCACATCCCTCTATACCCCTGCCTTTGATACAGGAAAAGGTGTTGTGCGTAAATGTCTTGCCCCATATAGGCTCTAACACGTTCATTATGGCATGATGGACTATCCTGTCGGGATAATAAGGTAAACGGTAAATTATCCTCTCCTTTGGTTCATATACGGTAAATATGTCATAATTGGAGGTTCTGTATGTCTTGGTCAGCAAAGCTTCATGCAAGGCAAGGATATTGGCTTCCTTGTTCTTGTCGTGAACACGGACACCGTAAGTATGAGTTTTCCCACAGCGTGCCTTTTCATCAGCACGCTGCAGGTTCTCAATCGAAATTATCTGTTCGTATAAATGTCCAATACGTTTCATCTTTCTTTGCTGTCTTAATCGGGGTCGTCGATAGCCCATACAACAGGCTTTTCTACCAACACCTTTGGGTTTGTCGAAATGTTTTGCCAAGGGGCAAGGCTGTAGTTCTCTGTTTATGTTGTCAGGTTCGCGACCTGTTATCATAAGCATTTTATAGCATAGGTGAGAGCTGATGTTCGTATTCGTATTCGAGGGGGTGTTATTCGAATTCGCATAAGCGAGACCTGCATTCGCACCGTTATTCGCATTACCGCTGAACAGAAGCCCACAAGAACTACCAACCTGTATCAGTCTTATTCAAACCAATATCTGTTACCGTTTCCACGCATCGTAACCAATCTTGGGAACTTTTCCATTTCCCGAAGTTTCTGACAGATATACAAAATATCCTGTGACCCTGTAAAGAACTTACGTGCTTCGCTGTCAGGGCTGTCCTTCTTCATCTTGATTTTAACGAGCGTTTGACCTTTTGTGCCTTTCGCTTTACTGAAACGTGTCGGCACATCCTCAATGAAATCAACCACCCAAAATTGAGTGTTGACTAACTTTGATTGGGTCGTTTCATCGCAGTTAAAACTGCGGTTCTTTTCATCCCTTGGGATATGTAAGCAGGCAAGACTGCCATCATCAATAATATCAGCCATAATTCACTGTTTAATAGTTACACAATGGTCGGGGGCGAGAACGTGTTACGCTTCCGATGGTATAAAGCAAAGGCGAGAGCCGAAGGACGCATTCGCAGTCGAGGGGGCGTAATTCGAATTCGCAGCAGCGAGACCCGCAGTCGCACCGTTATAAGCATAACCGCCGAACAGAAGCCCACGCAATGCTTCGCCTGATGTTGGAATGTTGGTATAGTGATTATCGCAGAAATAGGTGGTTGAGCCACCGCCTGCCAACTTGGGCAATATCTCGCCACCAACACCAAACAGCACCTCTTTGATATAACCACCTACACGGTCGATATTACCAACGTGTGAGTAATTGGCATAGTTGCTGTCTTGGAAGTTTGCAGGGTTGTGACAGATGAAAGCCTTTGACAGACCTGTACCGCCATTCTCCTGTGATGCCGACACCTGAATGTTACAGCCGTCTGTCCACTTCCAAATGTGACCAAAGGGATTCTCTACACCACGGTAACGAGGAACGTCAAAGGTCTTTGATATGCTCTCGTCATCATTCTTCGCTGTATAAGGAACGACACCTGTGCGGTTTCCAAGACTGTCTGTGTGACCGCATGGAACAAACGGATAATTCCCATTGAAAGCTGTCCAATTACCCCATTCCCAAGTGGTTACTCCTGCACCAAGACCGCCCTGTCTGTAACCCTCTGATGTCGGCTCGCTATTGTATGATGCCTGACTGTTGAGCGTGGCATATTCAACAACGAAAAGCCAAAACAGGGTCTTGTGAACATCATAGGTGTAACAGTTCCACTCTGTGCTTCCGCTCTTGCGCTTTCGGGCATAACTGCGGAATGAGGTGCGGCTGATTGATGTTGCAGGGCGACCAAGGAACGAGTTATACTGACCGTCAAGGCTGCTGTTATTGTTACCGCCTCGGTAGTTCTCATTGATGTTCGCCACGGAGCATAGTTTTGAGGTGCTGCGCTCAACGGTTGCTTCGTATGCGGAAACATAAACCTTAGGCACAACATCATAGCCTGGGATTGGGAGTTCGGAAATCAGCACCCTGCGCTTCGTTCCCTCTGTCTCAAACTTTCGGTAGTGCATAGGTATCTCAACCATTACCTGACCACGCAATCCTGTGCGGTCATTGCCTGTCCAATCGTTGGGGTCAAGGTATTCAACCACCTTTCCGTCATCATCAAGCAGACAGCCACGCATACGGCTTTGGATAGGCAGCGACTTGTGCAGGTCTGTGTTGCCGATACGTGTGCAGGTGGGCGAACTGATAGTTGTGTCGAACTCCACACCGTATGCACATGATTCCTCCGCATAGGGGAGCAGCGAAGCGAGAGCAGCCTTTTTGCTCTCTCCGTCCTCGTCAAGCACCTCCACGGTCATTTTGTAGGGATTTGTCCCTGTTGCCAACGGCAGGTCAGAAAGACGTTTGCCGTTCTCAAACGCTGAAATAATCAGTTTCAACGTTTCTTCTTGTTCTGTTGTAAATGCCATAACTAATGGAATTAAAGTTAATACTATGTTATCTAACTCGATTACGTGAATCTGAACAACCGCCCTGATGACAGGCGCAGGCTGCTCTTGCTGTTTACCAATCTCGCAAGCGGTCTGCCGACTTCAACAAGAATTGTCTTGGCAAGGGCAGTATTGCAAGTTGGTATTATACTTATAACACTTTTACCCTCTGAAATTGGGGTAATTTTGCCGTCTGAGCTGACCAATGCAGCCCTGTTATCAGAAATAAAAATGATGTTTTTTAGAGCCGTTACAGGGCTTAATTCTGTCTTGATATAGACAGGCTCAACATTACTGATGGTTATTCGCTCTAAGCAGCTGACTTTCAAACCTGTTGGTATCAATCGCCCCATCATTTCTATAACCACATCTTTGGCAATCAGAGCCGTTTCTGCTGCGCTGTTAGCGGTTTCGGCAGCATCATTCGCAGCCTGTGTCGCTTCATTTGCCTTTGTCGTTGCGGTAGATGTCGCTTCTGTGGCTTTCTGTGTGTCTGATGTCGCTTTCTTACATTCCGCTGTGGCAGTGTCGCAGTCTGATTTTGCTTTCTTACATTCCGCTGTGGCAGTGTCGCAGTCTGATTTTGCTTTGTTGGCAGCGGTGGTTGCCTTGTCTGCATTGGCTGTTGCCGTGTTGGCAGCGATAGTTGCTTTGTCTGCATTGGCTGTGGCTGTCTTACATTCAGCCGTTGCCTGTTCTGTCGCTGTCTTGGCTGTCAGGGCTTTTGCTGTTGCGTCATCAGCCCTGCCGACAGCAGCCGTGGTCTGTTCCTCAACAAATTCAAGGCTGACCTTGACAGACCTGTTGAGGTTATCCGTTCCGATAACAAACAAACCTTTGAGGTTGTTGAATAACGGCAATTCTGAAATCTTTACTTTTTTCATCTTGTTTGGATATTATTAATTGTTAAACCTAAATGTTCCGTCCTGTGACAGACGCAAAGTCTGCCTGTTGGTAACGAAACGACAAGTGACAAAGTTATACCTGTCAGCAAGCATTTCGATAGCATACTGTCCGTCCTGCGTGAATACGATAATGCCGTCCTCTGATGCAAGCACTGTGTCATCATCAGCAATACGGAAGTCGTGCGTAAAGACAACGGTCAGCGTAAACTGCAACCATATTTTGCCCTCCACAAAGAAGTTACTGACCTGACAGGATTTGTAATATAAATAAAAGTCCTGTTCCAATGCTCCGACCCATAACGTGCGTTCATCTGGCTTTGTCAGGTCATAAAGCAAAGCGTCCCAATTCTTCCACAGCGTGGATAGGTCGGGGGCTGTCATCAGACAGTATAACTTTACCTCCTTGCTCTTATAGATGACCATATCAGGGTCGTAAATTGCCCCTGACAGCGTTTTGATGTTGCGTAACATATTCGTCTTCACATCGGGGGTTTTCGTTATCTCTGACAGCGTGCCTTGCAACAGGCGCACACCGTATTCAGAGAAAGGCAGACCGTCAAGGGTGTAACTGTCATCATTGGCAATCGTGCGTTCAGGCGATTTATAGGTGTAACCGTCAAGCGGATAATCGTCTGCAAACTTCAAGGTCATCAGTGCAAAATCAGAAACTCTTTCTGTCACCTGCACGGACACAAGGCGCAGTTTGAATACCCTGCCGATGTAGGAAACATCGAATGTATGGTAAGAACCGTCTGACAGCAATTCTATCAGCGAGAAATAGCGTCCGTATGATTCCGTTATGGCAAACTTTATCTGCACATCTTTCGTATTGAGGACAGGGGAGAGGAGGTCAGCTTCCACACCGTCCTCTTCTTGCCAATCGTTCGTTTCAACGGTTTTGAGGGCTGGCATAGCGACCAACTCGTTATACCCTCCCTCTGTGATGTAAACCCCATATACCGTATAGGCATCGAAGCCGTCTATATATAGTCTTCCTTTCATACCGCCTATGTCTTGATTTTGATACCTTTCAGGGCAATGTCATTGACAGTGTCCTTTACGGCTTTCATATTGCTTTCCAAATTCGCCAACCTCTGTGGAACATCATCAGTGTTACGTTCAATCTGCTGCACGCTCTTTAATATCAGATTGGTGCTTTGAACCAACAGTTTTGTGTTCTCGCTGATGGAATAGGTGTGTCCCTGTATGACCGTTGCCCTGCCGTTGAGTTCATCAACGCTCTCCTGTGATGCCGTGGCAATACCTTTCTTGCTTGCTTCTCTTGTAGCTTCGTCCTCTGACAGGTTGGTGTACCCTGTCAGGTCAGCAAGACGGTCTCGTTCCTCAATCATACCATTGGTAAGGTTGTTCCACCAATTACGGTAATAGTTGAGTTGGTCTTCTGACAGTTCACGGTATGAGCCATCGCTGTTCATCATCGCTGCCGTCACGCTGTCATACCAAGCCTGTATTTGTTCATCAAATTTGTTACTGATGGCAGCACGGAGCAAAGCCCTCTGCATCAACTCCTCAAAGTTGTCGGCAAAGTCCTCTGCACTCGTTTCCATATCCATCAGTTGGTCAATGAAACTGTCTCGCAGGCTCTCAAAGGAGGTGTTCATAAGGTTCTCTTTGATTTGCTCTGTGAGTTCCTCAATCTTACCTGCTTGGTCAGCATATTGCTCGAAGTAATCGCTTTTGTCATACTTGCCTTGGTCAAGCATAGCCGTCCATACCTGCGGCAGATAGGTGCGTATCTGTTCCATCTGTTCAGGGGTCAGCTTCGCCCAATCACCCCAACTATTGCCACGCAAATTAGTTCCCAATAATTGGTTTACTAACTGTGTGTACAGGTCGCCCATATTCCAATAGTAAGCATTGGAATGGTGCGCAGAGTGATAGCCCTGTTGAGCGTTCAGAATTTGGCGCATATTCTCATTCTGTTGCTCTTGGGCTTTCAGGGCTTTCTGATAGTCTGTGATAGCCTTACCACCATAGTTATTGTCTATGCTGTCTTTCAGCTTGTCTATGGAGTGCTGCAGGGCTTCGTTCTGATTGGTCAAACGCTCTGTGGTCTCGGCAACCTCCTTTGCATTGCTGTTGGTCAGCCAAGAACTTATACCGTCTGATGACAGCAAACCGAATGACAGCACAGAACCGATAGCCCCTGTGATAGTGTCGATAATGTTACCAACACCTTTTGTCAGAGAGCCGACAATCTGCTCAATGAACTTGCCTGACAGGATATTTTCAAGTATTCCATTGACAGCATTCAAGATGGCATCAATCAAAGACGAAATCAGTGTGCCGATACCGTCTTTCAGAATATCCAATATCTTCAATACAGCACCAATGATTTGAGCGATGAAACCTGCTTTCGACAGACCGTCTGACAAAGCCCCCACGGCTTCCGTTCCTGCTTCGCCAAGGCTGTCGCCCATTTCTTCTGCGCCCTCTTTGATTTCCTTGGTCGTTTTGCCAACCTCTGACAAGGCTTTCAATCCGTCAATACCACCCTGTAACTGCTTGAAACTATCCCACAGGGATTGCAGTTCGGACAGCCCTGTGTCTTGCAGGAAATTGTGAATGTCATTAATAGGCTGCGTAACGGCTTCCGTTGTCTGTGCAAGTTTCTGACCGCTTGAAGTGACCTTCTTGTTAGCGTCTGTGACAGCCTGACCGCCCTGCGATAACTGTGTCATCAGATTGCTTACTTCTCTGTTGAGGGCTTCCACTTCTTCGGGCTTCACGTTTGGATCTTGACGAGACTGTGCAAGTTTGCGCTGTGCGTCTTGCAATTTTGGCAGCAGGTCATTCTCCAAAGCCTTGTATGCAATGGTTGCCTGTGTCGCTTCCTGTAAGGCTGTCTGATAGGCTGACAGGTCAGCAGCGAGGTCTCGCCATCCAAGGTCGCCTGTGGAACCAATCTGTTGCCTGATGTTAGCCATAGCGTCAATAATCTGCTTCTGTTGGTCAGCCCCAAGGTTTTGGAACTTATCAGTATTGACAAAGGCTTTCAAGTCTTCAAGCAACGGAGCAAGGCTTTCTTTCATTATACCGCCCACGTTACCAAAGACCTGATACCAATCAATACGAGCCATAATAGCGTTGGCTTCCACAGATTGCTCTATCTGCTGTTGTTCCTTGCGGAGGGCAGCAATCTGCCACTGCTTGGTTTCCTCTGTTTCAGATGACCGCTGCACCTGTTTGATGCGCTCTGCGTATTCGGTTGCAATAGCCAATTTCTGTTCTTGGAATGTGCCGTATTGTTTCAGATAGTCAAGCATTGCCTGTTGCCCTGACCCATACAGGGCTTGAAGTTCCTTTTGTCTAATCTGTTCGGCAATCTTCCCATAAGTATTAAGCATAGACTGTTGGGCTTCCGTCAAATCTTCCGCTGTCAGATGATTAGGGTTCTTTTCATCAAGCAGAGAGTTACGGTAAGCTAACTGTTCCTCTTTGGTCGCCTTGGGGTTCTCATTGAGCCATTCACGCAGTTTATTGTCGGCAAGGGCTTCTATCATATCCTGCATACGCTTGCGGTTTTCCTCTGTCAGCCGTCTATAATGCAGGTCAATAGTCTGTCGGGTCTTGTTATAGCCCTCGTCTAACATATCTATGCGCTGTTGCTGAATATCCAATTCAGATTGGCGCACGGCTGCTGCCACATCATCAGTATATTTCTGTATAGCCTTGTTGCGGTCAGCCGTTTGGTCGGCAATCTGCTTACGCTCTCTTTCAGCCTGTTTCTTGGCTTGCTCTGCCTTGCGCTTGCGCTCCTTTTCGTTGGCTTCGTTCTCTCGGGCGATACGCTCATTCTCTGACTGTTTGTTTTCAGCTGCCTGTGCGTATTCTGCGCCCCTCTGTAAGAGTTGCTGTGTGGTATAGAATTTACCACTAACATAAACCCCTGGCTGTTTGTCTTTGATGGCTTGGTCGCCCAAGGCAGAAAATTTTGCTGCAAGTCTTTGCAGTTCGGGAAGTTCCATGCTTTCCATCCACTTAGGAACTTTGGCATTGAACACAATATCAAAACCGATGGTATTCTTGTTATACTTCGACATCAGGTTTTTAATGTTCGTGTATAACTTGTGAACATCATCGTTAGCACCCTGTAATGACCGCATTGTTGCATCAACCTTTTCACTCCAAGTCATCGTTGATTCGCTTGCTTGTTTTTCGGCTTCGGCAACCCTATTTATTGCAGATGTGTTTCTGTCAAGTTGTTCTTGTAAATTCTGTATGGCATCAGTATAATTTTTAACGATATTCGTGTGATTGAATAGGTCATCAGTCAGCCATTCAGAAGATATTGTTTCTTCACTGATACCCATATCTCGCATTTTGCCCTGTATAATGGAAAATATCTCATCAAGTCCTTTCTGATACTCATCGCCTGTCTTCCCTGCTATTTTTGTGATATTTGATTGAACAACATCGCCAATTACCATGGCTATTGCAGCTGACTTGTCTTGAATTTCCTTATTACCTGATATAAAGAACCCTCCTGTCATTGCTGATGACAGTTCTTCTTCTAAATTTTTATTTGCATCAGCAATTCCATTTTGGTAATCTGTCATAAAAGTGTCAAGGGCATTGGCTCTCTGTCTTTCGATTGCCTCCTGCTTAATCAATTCTATTGCCTGTTCACGTTTCTTATTGACGGTATCAATGTTATCGCCCTCTTTGATTTGAGTTATGCCATACTCTTTCAGTATATCATTCAGTTCATCAGTGACCTTTTTGTGGGTGCTTGTTCCCTCTGTCAGACCTTTTAGCGTTGTGGTAAGGGTGTTTATACGGCTGATGGTGTTGGCGGCAGTATCGCCAAACTTCTTCGACATTTCCGTTGCCTTTGAGGTTGAGGAACTGAAAGCCGTGAACGCTGTGATGGCGGTTGCTATGACCCCTAAAATAAGACCTATTGGGTTCGACATAATGGCTGCTTTCAGACCGTTCATCGCTGCCGTCAAAAGGGTTGTCTTGGCAGCAGCCATAGCCTGTGCTGTGCTTAACTGAACACCCGACATCGCAGCAAGTTTCTGTTGCAGGGCTGCTTCTGCCATCAGCATATTGTTGATTTTCTGAACAACATTCATAGTGATGACAGCAGCCTTGTAAGCACCATATCCTGCCACCACTGACAGGATAACAGACCCAACCGTTCGCCAATTCTCAACGAGCAAAGCGATAACACCTATACTGTCTGATATGACCCCCTCGCTGCTCTTTCCAATCTCATTGAACATCTGCTCAACGGCATCTTCAAGATTGGAAATCTGACCTGTGATAGACTTCGACTGTGCTTCCATCAAGCCACCAAACTTACCGCCCTCTGATGTCAGGGCGATAATAGCCTTTTCAACTTCGGGGAAGCCCACCTTGCCCTCTGTGACAAGCGTCTTGACCTTGCTTTCTGTAACACCGAACTGCTTGGCAAGTTCCGCTGTCAGGGGTATTCCTCGCCCAAGGAACTGATTGAGGTCTTGCGTGTAAAGGCGACCCTGTACCATTGTGGTGCCATACAGATAGGCAAGGTCATTGATAGGTATAGACAGACCTGCGGCAATGTCGCCCAAGCGTATCAGCGTTTCATTGACCTTTTCCACTTCGACACCATAGGCAAGCAACTGTTTGGCAGAGTTGGCTATGTCGCCCATATTGAACGGTGTCGTTGCTGCTGTCTTTATGAGTTGCGACATCAACGCATCAGCCTGTGCCTTTGAACCAAGCATAGTGTTGAAAGCGATTTCCAACTGTTGGAACTCGCCCCTGACCTTTGCGACCTCTGTCACATATTCTTTCAGTTTGGCAACAGCAAACACCCCTGCCATAGCCGTGCCTACCTTGCGCAGGGCATTATCCATCTTATTGCCCTCGCTGACAGCCGTTGAGCCGACATCTTCAATGATGCGCTTGCTCTGCTGTGCGTCAATCCTCAACTGTGAGTTGTCGAGGGTTACACCATAATTTATTCTGCCATTATCTCGTTGCATCAATCAATCGAATTAAAGAATTGTTTTACTGCTTCCTTGTTTTTAGGGTCTTCCGCATTAATCACGTCCTGTCCCTCTGATGACCTCTTACGCTTCTCTTTGTCATAGTTATATGATGGCAATGTCGCTCCAAGAAGAATGAGGTTTGAATATGACAGGTCATATAGCACATAATCCATTGAGAATTTGAAGCCCTTGACCACTCCTGCGACTATTGCCCAAACGCTGTCGTTCCTGTCTCCACTTTCGTCTGTCGCAGAAGATTGACCTCGGTCAGGAAAGTGGTAAGAGCGAAAAAATCTGCCAAGTCCATACGCTGTAGAAGCATTGCTATCAGACTGTGCAGTTCCGTTGGGGTATAAGTGTCGATTATTTCCTGTGCAAGTGCTTCCTTTTTGGTTAGCGTCTTACGCTTACGGCTGAATAGCCGGCTAAACAACCCTTTTTGCGCTGTCTGTGGGTCGTTTGCTTTATCGTTGATATGACGTGCGCCCAATATCAGGATGGCGGCAATTTCGCCCAAAGGACGGCAATCCTTGGCAACGGCAAGGCATTCAGAAACAATGCTCTTGTCATCAAGTTTACGTTGGGGTAAACGTGAAACAGCCTCCGACACGAGTATAAGGGTCGCTATGCTCGGTGGGGCTGCTTCATATTCTTTTCCTCCTATTTTCACTTTCGCTGCTCTTTGGAGGATGGTGTCAGCAGCCTTTTCTTCAAGTGTTTTAGCCATAATTCTATTAATTAAAAATGTTTGTTGCAGGGGAGGGAATCGAACCCCCGACCTCCACCTGATGAGGGTGGCGAACTACCACTGCTCTACCCTGCGATTTTTTACTAAGACAGGGGAACTGTAACATCGTCAGATGAAGCCCCCCTGTCCGCAAGTATAGCCGTCTGTTTTTACAATGAATACGGCAGGTTATTTAGCCTGAATGAGCCGTCTTCATTCAGACGGAAAGCCCACAAACTTATCATTCTTAGGAAGCGGACTTGGTGTATTCCTTTACGGTCTTTCCAGTCTTCGGTTTCAGGCAGCGTGCAATATATTTGAGCATCTTACCTGTATCGGTTTCAAAACTCTCTTCAACACGAACCGAAGAACGCTCAATGAGGAAGCCTTCTGTTGTTTCATCCTCGGGAGTGTATCGCCATGCGTGCTCTCCTGTGATTACTCCATCGTTATCAGTAAAAGGTCGAGTGACACCTTTCTTTACGAAAAGTTCAAACTCCAACTGATAGGTGGTCTTACCTGTGCGGCTGTCAACAACGTCGCCACCTTCCTCTGTTGCCGTGGTTTCCCGTCCTGCTGTCGGTGTCAGTTTCAACGTTCCCTCTTTGGGGGTGTCGATAGCAGTCCATTTGGGTGATTCTGCGGGTGCTCCGTCCACGCACGGAGTGGTTTCAAGCAAACCTTTACCCCAAGATAAAATTGCCATAATGAAACGTATTAAAATTTGTACTAATTGTTCTTTTGAACGACAGGCTGAATGACGAGTATATCTCCGTCTTCTGTGGTCAGGATAGGTTCGTAACCTTTATCCTGACCATCATCAGCGGCATCTATCATTGCTGGCTGCGGTGTCATCAGCGGTGCATAGTCATCTCCATAATACTGATAGTATAATTTGATGACCACAAAATGCTGATTGATTTCAGGGTCGGCTTCTGTGTAAATGGTA
>NFZD01015635.1_pt1 | contig 17032 bp, 13 predicted proteins | sample 1095381 | NCBI WGS metagenome assembly NFZD01 (sample SAMN03609891, study PRJNA323583) | gut metagenome | isolation source: feces | host: Rattus norvegicus | place: Denmark: Riget | collected 2013 | reverse complement strand
TGGTGGATGTGCCCGCCATGAACGAGGCATTGCGGTACTGACTTGCCGCCGCCACACTCATATCCAGCTTCACCAGACTGGTGAACAGACCAAAGTTGAAACCCAGTGCAAAGGCATCCTCGTGCCACGTCAACTCCTTTATCTTCTCCGCTCCTATTATCTTCAGAGGATCATTCTCGCCGAATGCTCCTGCCAGCTTCAGTATGTGCCGCACATTTGCCGGGATTACCCCGCTGTCCGCCTGCACGCCGTTACTGGTGCTCATCTGCACTCGGTACGGTATTGTCAGGGCAAAGGCCAGTTGGGCCAGCACACGCCCGGCATTCTGCGAGGCCGTGCTCTGGTAAAACTGCGCACCGTTTGTGCTGATATACCCATACTCCACATGCTTCAGGTCATACCTCCTGCTCACAAAATATCCTCTGTGTGCCTTCAGGTTACCCTTCATGCCGTATATCTGCGGATAGGTCTGCATGGTGCCCTCGCTGCCTACGGGCAGGGCATTCAGAAACGGATATATGTACTTGAATATGCCGCTCTTGTTATACAGCCTCTCACACCATCTGTTCATCTGCTCCGTGTTGAAGTAGTTGAGGGCTTTCTGCACCGAGAATGCGCTGCGGAAAGATGCTCCGCCGTTCACTCCCTCTGTCATCAGCGTCTCCCTCACGTCGGCAAAATTGGCTATCAGCAGGTTCCACAACCAGCTGTCATGGCCCTGCATCACATAGGCCCCGTCTCTCTTCGTCTGACGGTTGTCGTCATATTTGCCCGTGAGCATGCTCTTGTTGTCGTTGCCTATCTGGCAGTCACCATCGTACCAGGTCGGGTACCATACCACGCCGTCCCAGGTCCTCCACAGGATGTTCTTGGCCAACTGGTCCACACCGAGGTTCAGATCCACGAACATGTGGTAGGCCATGGCATAGTTCACGTTCATAAACTCATGTGCATGTGCCTTGAAATATGCGCTCTGCCACTTCTGCGTCGGGAACTTGTCTCCGTCGTCCGTATAGTCCATCCCGGTGAACATGCCTGTCTCCACGTTGTAGGCCATGTTCTTTCCTGCCTCAGTCTCTTTCACGCAGCGGTTGATAAACGACATCAGCCTGTCTATCGACTTGTACATCCTGTCATACTTGTCGCCGCTCCCCAGGTGGTCCTTCATGTTAGGCTCATCCGCCGCATCGCCCTTGCCAGAGTTCCAGAATGTATCCTTGGGGTGGTTCAGCTCCAGACCTCCGTCAAAGTGCTTGTCCATGAATGCCTCATGGTTCGGGTCTGTAGATGGCACCCACTGGAACAAGCAGCAAGGGTTCGAATTGTTCAGCGTCTCTATGGCTATCGGCAGATACTCCTTCACTCCCTCAGCCCCGTCCGACAAGTCCGACCCGTCCTCCAGGTAATTCAGCGTGTCACCCTCGCCCCAGGTCTCCCCGCCTATGCTCTCATCCTGCCCAAACACAGGATAGCTCTCGCTCTTGTCGTTGTTCATGTTGTACTGGCCATAGTACGTCAGGTCCTCGTCCTCGCTCATGGCGGCAAACAGATCACAGGGCAGACCGTCTATGGATGCTCTGTAGTCTTCCTCCAGGTCATGGTCCTGTGCATATTTCTGGGCCGGGGTCAGCAAGCCCATCTCTTTCATGCCGTCCGTGAAGAACTTGGCACCGCCCGTGTTCGTGGTCATACTGGAGTCCGAGAAGTCACACTTGGGGCAGCCCAACTTCACGCCCACGCTGTTGGGGCGCAGCTTGAACACGTTTTTCTTTCCCTCTGTCCTCACAGGGTTCTTCTGCTCGCCGTTGCTGTCTATCTCGCCGTAGCTCAGTATGGCGGTCCATCCGCTGGCCGTCTTCTGGAAGTATATGCGCCAGTTCTTGCGCGAGTAGTTCACGCTTGATGTGCCCTGGATGCGAACAAAGACATTCTCCGCTATGAAGCTCATCTCGGGATGCTCGCCGTTGTAGAAGATTATCTTCCTCACCAGCTTGTTGGCTTTCTTGTTGTTCAGCTGGGCCAGGGCATCCAGCACATTCATCGTGTCGCTCGCACTGGGCACCTCGCTGTCCACGCTGCCGCTGCCTATGAATATCAGGCACGAGTTCTTCCTCTTGGGCATCAGAGCCAACAATTTCTGTAGGCTGACCTTTCCGCTCTCGTCCAGCACGCGGTTCTCCTCGTCCAGGGTTCGCACGCCTTTCTCCTCCCCGGTGTCTTCCAGGTGGTTCCTGTCCACTATATAGTTGTCCAGGCTCTCATCATCCGTCAGGGCCTTGTTGTAGATGCGCACGTTCTTCACCATCAGGTCGGCTCCCTCGGACCGGAACAGCAGCTCGCTCATTATGTCGAAATTCACCTTGCCCGTCCACCTGCTCGATGCGCTCTCCACTCCGTCCACATAGAAACCTATCAGCGTTCTCTGCTCGTTGGTGCTTACATTCGGGTAGAATGTATATGCTATCTTTATGTTGGTGTTAGGCTCAAACTTGGTGCCCACGCTATCCTCGTAGGTTATCGTCTCCCCGGCATCCTCGGCCGTGGTCACCACTCCCGTCAGGAACTTCACCTCCTCGGGTGTCACCACCAGGCCGTACCTGTTCCCGTTGGGCAATGTGCCCAGGCATGTTATCAGCTCGGCCTCCGTATCCGTCACGTTTGCCGTGGAGAACTCTATCTCCAGCGTCATGCCGGTATCGGCTATCGCCTGGCCCACGGGCTTGTCGTCTTCATTAAACGGATAGTAGTGGCCGCCCTCCTTGGTCAGCCTCATGCTCGCTCCGTTGCTCAGCAGCAGCCTGTCCTTGTACCATCCGCTGCCGGCGCCGTTCTCATTCACCTGCCACAGGACGTTCTCAAAGGCCATTTCCAGCTCTCCGCTCTTCCACACTGAGGCATCGTTCTCGGTGTTGCTCCTGCCGTAGGCCTCAAACGTGCACACCGCATCGCTGGCCAGCGTGGCCTCTATGTCGGCATGGCCCCGGGTCTGCACCGTCACTTCCACCCGGCTCCCGCCGCATTCTATCCTGTATGCCAGTTCCTCTGTCGTCACATTCGTCTTGCCATAACTGCCTTTCTCCGTCCTCAGCAGACTGTCTTCCTTCACCGTGGCTCCGTTCTGCATCACCCTCACCACGGCACGGGCCGATGCCTTGTCATAGCCGGCATAGTCCATCTGCCATGCCGTGAACTGCTCGGCATTCATCACAGGGGCATTCCACACCGCCTGGAAACCGTCTGCCTTGTGCCGGAACATCACGCCGGCATAGTCCGTCACGCCACTGCCTGCCCTCAGCAGTGTAATGTAGTACACCTCGCTTATCACCCCGGATGGCTCATGCCGTGCATATACCTCCAGGACATTCCGTCCCTCCGTCATGCTCTCCAGCCCCACGGTGATGTTCCTCGACTGGGTGCCGCTGCCGGTAGCCACCGGCACGGTAAACACCTCTCCTCCGTTCAGTCTGTAGTACAGGTTCTTCTCGCCCGTCGTACCCGTCAGCGTAAAGGGCACGGTCACGTCATTGCTGTATCCCTCGCCTGCCAGGCCGTTGCTCACATTGAATGTGCTGCTTAGCGTCATGGCCACCATCGTCACCCTGGCCGATGCCGTCCTGGTCAGCGTGGCTCCCTCGTATGTGCACCTGGCCTCCACCTGTATCGTGTACGCGCTTGCATCCGTCAGATACGCTCCGGCATCAAAGGTATAGCTCTGGCCTGCCACCACGTTCCGGAACTCGGCATTCTGGAATGCCGACAGCACCGTATTACCTCTCTTGATGATGACCCTCGCCTGCAACTCGCTGTAGCCATCCACAGCTGAACCGCCGGCCGTGCCTACCGTCGCACTGTATCTCACCACCAGGCCACTGCCCAGGGACATGTATTGCGATGCAGGAAGCGGCGCACCGTTGCTGTCCGTCAGGTCCACGTTCACCACCACCTTGTCATCGTCTGTGTACTTGCTGAAGCGTATCTCCTCATCCTCGTCCGTACCGTCGCCCTTACGCTTCTTCATCGTCATCACATACTGGGTGCCGTCGCTGCTGTCCGTTATGTCTATGTCCGTCACCATGCCGGTCATGGCATCAGCCACGGCTCCGGCCTGGGCCGCCTTGGTCTCGCCGCTCACCACCTCCTCCGTTGGCTTGGCCTTGTCATCTATGCTCTTGACATAGTTCTCCACCAGTCTTCCGCTCACGGGCAGACCTCCTGTCGTCTCATCACCGTCCCAGTTGATGTCGCGCATCTTACCTGCGACATTATCGTCATCATATACCTTCTTTGCCATATACCTTATATATATATTATGTATCCTTTCCTAACGTTTCCATCCGTCACTCCTGCTCCAGCGTTTCTCTCTCTGCCAGTAGCCGGCGCCGAAACAACTGCTCACCGCCTGCCACACAAGCCTCGCACCGGCATACACGGCCGTCATCACCTTGCGGCCGACGTATATCGCCGTTATCTCCTTGTCACCTATGTATATCATTCTTCTTCATACAAAAAATAGACGGTATCATCAGCTTTCTCGAGCAAGGAATTATATTCTGATTCTGTGAGAACTGCTTGCCGATATGTTACCTTAAGGACTTCTTCAACAACGGCATATTTCAAATTTTCTTTCTCGCCATCTGTCATATTTTCCCAAGTCATAGGATCTCCCGGAGGTCCCTGAATACCAGGATCACCTTGGGGACCTTGTGGTCCAGGATCACCATCCTTACCATTCGCACCTCCGCCTATTTCTCCTGTTGCCTCCCACACTCCTGCTGTATCGCATCGATATATAGGACCTGGTAATGTATCACCTAATACAGCCCAATCACCGGCAATAGGATAAGGAACAGCGATTTTTAACGCTTCTTCAGTAGGAAACAAACCTTTGTTACGTGAGGTGGAGAGTTTGACTTTTTCAATTTCAGTTCCAACCTTGGCAAAGTTCTCATTCAGCCGGGCCGAGGTTTCGCCCCAACTACCATTATTCAATATCTGATTCAGTTCCACTTGAGTATTATGTAAATAAAGGTCCAGCAATCCAAACATAACGTCCATCATAATAGACAGACTCTATATCTTCAGTTATCTGATAAGAGTCCTTATTAAGACTTAACCATATAGATGTATTTTTTATGATTGTAGGGTCCTGCTCATTTTCGCCCAAACTTTTGTTAATTACATATATACCATCATCTGTTTCACAGTATATAGGGAATACGGTTGAAGCACGAGAAAAAACAAAGCGTCTTATTCTCAAAACCAAGCCAGGATAATCCTCAGCAGAAGGAAGATTTATATTCTTTTGATTAAATACAGAGGTGGTTATATCCAAAAAAGTCCCAAGTTTCAAATCTATATTATACATAACGTTATTCGGAAGAGAGTACATCTCTGTGTCCATTTGACGCCACACATAGTTTATTAGATTTTTTTGATACACACGTCCGTAAACATCCCAGTAAAGACTACCATTAGAAAACGAACCACTACCATCCTCATTAAGTTTGATTTTTCCATTTGCAATATCAACAGACCCCTTAAATACGCCACCAAGAGCATAAATATAACCACGAAGAATTACGTCATTAAGAATAGCGCGGCCACCATGAGTACGTACCGCCTTAGCCATATTGGAAAGTTCCTTTGGCGTGGGCTGATAATTGGGATTATCCTTGTAGGCCATGACCGTGCGAATGGCCTGTTCAAAAGTCCCTCCCGCCCAGTCAGCAACATCATCATCATCATTGTATATTCCACTGATACCAGCTGTCACACGCTGCATTTTACCATCTTTATAGTTGCCCAGCTGAATCATGTTTGCCAGTACCAAGCCACCGATGATGTCCACGCTACCCTGCCGAATGGCGTCGCGCAGATAGCTCAGAGCGTACAACTCAGCCATAGACTTGTCATTGTCTATCGGAGATGGCTTCCAGTCCGTAGCCACCGTGCCGCGCTCCAGCTGGAGGTCGCACACCGTGGCCGTGCCACTTAGGAGGAACGTACCCGCCCCAGAGAATGTAAAGCTGTGGACATACCGCTTGAAATTCGTATTGAGAGATTGTTTCGCATTGAAAGCCCCGCACGACACAATCAGTTGTGTGCCGCATGCTTGGAAGCTCACTACATAGTGTTCTCCTTCGATGAGTCGCACATCCTGCGAAATGGACCCGAGCACAACCGCACGACCCGACACGGCCTCTGTATTCGCGTCCACAGTAGCCGTACCCACCCAGTGTTCCAGTGCGCGGCTGTAGAGTTCCGTGTCCTGGCTGAGTTGCATTCCTTCAGCCATGTCCTCGGCTTTGTAGCCGCCCGTAAAGCCACTGTTGCGTAGCAAGTTCACTGCCCCCAGGTTCTGTGCTTGGGCTATGACGTCGGGCAGGTCACTAAGGTTTCCCGCCCCGGTGCTACCTTTCTCAATGTGGACCACGCCACTCAACTTATTGTCACCCGGCTTCAACTGTGTCTCCGGCTCGGGCAGGTGAAAGGAGTTGATTCCTACATACTGTCTGTAATATGGTGCATCTGCACCCGCCCCGGCATCAATCACAGCCACCTGGCGCGATGGATCATCCGTGCCGCGATAGCCCAGATGCACGAGGGTGTCGAACGCTTTAGGAACGTCGGAGGCCAGCGCGCAGTCTGCCTTGGACAAGTCAATATAGTCCGTGCCAACCCCCGTGACAAGCCGCCACAGGAAGTGATTGCCAAAGGTACCATCTGCCTGCCTCTCCAGGTTGAAGGTCTGCACGTATGCTTGGTCTCCGGCTTTGAACTTGTTATAAACCACCTGTCCATCATCGTCGGTTGTATTCATGTAACAGCGATAGACATCATCCTTCTCTTCCACACGGATACATTTCATCGAGGCAGAAGACTTGATTTGCGCGCCACCAATGTGAAACACCTTCTGAATCTCTACCTCTTTGGCCGTGAACTTCACCCTGACATCCAAATAGTCGGTCTCAATGTGCCAGTTTCCGTCTGTATCCTGGTAGATTCCAACGCCTGTAGAACCCTGCGAAAACGTGCCGCATTCCAGTCCCGCAAGGAACTTGATGAGAAATTCCGTTTCATCCGGTTTTGCCTTGCTAAGAAACTTTTTCCGTATATAATCAGGAGTAGCAACAGCATCGGTAGAGGTATCAGAGGTTGTGTCAGAGGCCACGCTATTAAGCGACTTCCCGTTCAGTACAAGTTGCTTGACGGACACCCACGCAGCTGTCAACTTCTCGAATGTAGCTTCAGCTATTATTTTCAGGAACTTGACCATATCGGAAGATGCTATGTATTCCCACCATGTGTCGGAGCCGCCAGCGGCGATGGACTCGTCAGAGGCCAGTTGTCCGCTGTCGATGACCTGTTGCCAGGTGCGGTTCTGAACCACACCGCCCACTTCGGACGGGGATATGATACCCTGCGTGAAGATGTAGTAGTGCGTATCGGGACCAACCCGCGTGCCGCCCTCGTTACAGCCGTAGATGTCAATCATCTCGGACGGGAACACCACCTGCGCCACGGCATCGGCATCCTCGGACTTCGGTATGGCGATGTAGACATAGCGGGCGAGGTTGTCGTGGAAGACCGTTGGCGAAGCAATCAGCGGCCAGCGGCGGTAGTTGTGCGCGTTGTCGTAGCCCAATCCAGGTATGCCACGCATATAGCACATCACCACGGAACCGGAGGAACAGTTGGCATGGATATAGTTGCGATCTCCCGTAGCATTCAGTTGAATAAAGATTGCATAGGTGGAGAACCAATAATCGGAAGGACGGGCAAGAGTCATACGTTAGTCAAGCGTGGGTGTTACGAAGACGACGGAATTTTCGGCATTGTTCTCGAAAATAGGTGCGGCTTTTTCTTCGGGTTTTTCCGGTTCTACATAGAGCGGAGATAATTTGAATGCTTCGAGTGCAACTTCAGGAAGGTCCTGCTGATGGAGCGTGAGGTACGCGGACAATTTTTCCGTGAGCGACACTGCTTCGTTGTGCGCTGCGGTGCGGCGGTCCTGCTCCACGCGGATGACCTTGGTACGCGCTTCGAGATAGCGCGAAGTGGCTTTGCGCAAGTTGTGGAGGATGCGATTGAGCAAAGGCTTGTCCTCGTTGGTGATTCCTTCCGTATTGCCTTGGGACAGCGACACCATGAAGTCCATGAAGTCCTCACCGATGACCGGCGCGAGAATATCCTCCTGGATAAAGCGCAGGTCAGGCAGCATCTGAATGAACTTCTCGCGCGAGTCGTAGATGTTCATGTACTCCTGAAGGATTTTGGCCGATGGGATGACAAGAGATCCGGCAAGATAGAAGAAGCGGGACTCGGTCCATTGACGGACAATCTCATGCTGTTCTTCGTTCTCGTCATTGTTTTGTGCCCACTCTTCGAGCATCACAAGAAGACGGTTGAGAGCGGCATGCGCTTCTTTAATACATGTAGACTTATAAGCCACAACAGCTTCGCGGTCCACCTTCTGATAATCATCTGCTACAGATATATTGATACCCGATCCATTGATGGAAATAGCCTGCATGTCAATGGCACGGCCTAACGCATCAAATACGAGAATGCGTTGTGCAATATTAAGAAGGCGAGCGTAGGGTGTAAGAACTTCTCCACCGGTAATTTGCAATATATAATTGCCGACCCCAAAGTCCGAAATGAGTTTGCGATAATAATCAGTCAGCGACTTATGTAGCGACGGTCCAAGTTTGTCAGATAAGAAATCGTGTTCAGAAGAATCAAAGAATCCTGAAAGCACTTCAATATGATCTAAAGCGTTGGCCGGAGCGTATAGGCGAAGTTCCTCAACAGAAGAGATAAGCATGAGCGACAATATTTTGTTTTATCGCAAAGTTAGAAAACGGGATGCCGAGAAAGGGGACAAACAGAGGTCACAGGAATATGAAATTGGCAAACTAAATTTGGAGGAAGGACATTTTTGCGCCAATTGTATGTACCGAATCAGAAGTATTCAATCAGGACGACGGTCTTGGGGAAGTGGGCGAGGGAGAGGATGTCCGAGGATGACATATCTGCATAGCGGGTATTCAGGGTACAGGCAACGCCGCCGCTTGCGGTATTGATGGGCACAAGTTGCCCCCCCGGATTGGTTTCGGAGTGGCGCAAGATGTGAGCGAGAGTTTGATTTCATTCTGTTCCATGATTTTCCGCTTATTCAAAAATCATTATTTTGTTGAAAATCTTAGCCACTTGGTATTCTGCGCTGCATCCTTTAGACCGTTCCCGTCCACGGCAGAAGTAGATGGCATCACATTCGAGCAGGGCTTGTATGTCTTTGCCAAACATCTCCGCGTAGGTTTTCGTTGGGTCGGGGTTGATGTCAAGCGGTGAGACGGGGGTGTTCTTGCTCTTGACGATTTGCTCTTTCGCGTATCGCTCGTTGAACTTCACCACTTCCATCTTAATACCGCTTATTGGGATTGAGATATAGACTTTCATTTACTTGGGTTCTTCATATTCTATTATAATAAGGTTATTCGCTTGGAAGCCGGACACGGTGAGTGCCGGCATGATGGTCGCATTGAATAGCCCCCCGAGGAAGTAGCCATGAGGGTAACGAAATATGGATATGCGGATATTTTCGTTATGGTTCATCATATTCTATCAGTACGCCTGCATCCTGCATGGTGGAGCGAATGGTGCGTGATAAGTTCCACAAGGGGCCACGGTTGAAGTCGGGCGAGCATTGGCAGAGTACCCCCCCCATACGGATGGGGACAAGTCTGGCGAATGGTTGTTTTACAATTAAAGGTTGTATTCTATCCATAATAAATTATCTTTCAAAACAGATGTTATCGTGTTTGACCACGGCGCAGGAGAAGGAAGCCACTGTCGGTCGGAGAAACGACAGTGCCCCCCCACGGTCGCCGTGAATGCGGCGAACGAGGCGGGCGTGTTCCGTGCGGACGGGCTGGAGGATGGCGAAGCGCAGCACGGGAAAGCGGCGTGGCTTGACAGTGTTATGGTTTCTTTCCATGTACGCTGCGGATGGCGGCGATTTCTTCGTCGGTCAGTTTGTGGTCGGTGGGAGCATAGAAGATGTCGGCGGACTTGTCGGCCTCGTTGGTCTGGAGGAACAGGATTACGCTGTCCGGATTCAGGAAGTAGGACTCATCCACTTCTTCGTCCAGCACATCGGCGATGCTCTTCAGCAACTTGAACGTCTTCGGGAAGCGATAGGGCGGCAGACCGAGGTCGCGACGGACGGAGAGCATGAAGACACGCTCGCGGTTCTGCGGTACGCCGTAGTCCTTGGCATTGAGAATGGCCCAATAGTTGTCGTAACCACAATCGCTACACACCTGTTGCCATTCGCGGAAGTCGTCGATGTTCTTCTCGTTCACTAAGGCCCGCACATTCTCCTGGAGCAGGAACTTGGGGCGCAGGGCGCGGATGGCTTCCTCCGTGTACCAGAGGATGGAGGAACGTGTGCCGGAGCCTTTCTTGATGCCCGCACGTTTGCCAGCCTGGCTGATGCTCTGACAGGGCGTGGAGTAGGTGAGCATGTCGATGTCGTCGTCGCCTGTTTCCTTCAGATGCTCCACGAAGGTCGGCCAGTCAATCTTGGTCATGTCGCCCAGGTTGCGGTCCTTCCATTGCGGAAAGAGGAGGTTGTGCGCCACTACGGCGGGTTGTCGCTCAAGCGGTGTTTTCGCTTTTTCGGGATCGAACTCGGACCAAGCCATCAGTTCAAACGACGCGGTATGCCCCCCCTGACGGGCGGCATCCACCAGCAGCTGCATGGCGATGGCCTGCGAGTCGTAGCCGGAGCAGAGCGTGACGAGCCGGATTTTGTCGGGCAGCGGAACGCGGAATGTAGGGTCAGGGAAAAGGCTCCACGCATCGTCGGGGTCGTCCTCCGTGAGCCAGATGTTGCGGAAGATGCGGTAGAGGCAGGACACCACGATGCTGTTACCCGCCAGTTTGTAGATGGAGGAACGGGAGAGCGGAGAGTTCTGGCACAACTTGATGATGTCCTGTTCGGGCACATCCATCAGTCGCAGACATTCGCGCTCGGTGAGTTTGCGGATGTCGAAGTAGCGAACCGGGTGCGACGGGTCGCGCTTGCCCTGAAGGTCCGGGTGGTTGTCGGGGTAGATTTTTGCTATCATATTATTTGGTTATATTACAAGTCGTATTCAAACAAGATTAAGGGTTGGTGATTGCCCCCCCCATTTGTATTTATACAAGGAGAAGAACCGAATGGAGAATAGACGTTTCCTGCGTATGAGCCTCCAGAGTCGGCTCTGTATATGTTTCCAATCTTAATAATCGTATTCATAAAGAACAACGGTCATCGGGTAATGGGCGAGCGAGAGGATATTGGTTTGGCAGATGTTTTCGTAGCGAGTGGTAATCGTGGCCGCACATCCGTCCGCAGTTGTATTAACCGGGAGGAATTGCCCCCCCGGGATTACTCTTGGCTTGCCTGTGTATGTAACGCTAAAATTCATATTCTATCAGTATTTTAGGTTTGTCTACATCATGTCCTCTGCCCCCCCAGACAAGCATAAAGCAATACCGTGTATGGCAACCACGATGCCGTTCTGCGATGGTGAGTAGCGACCGAGGACGACAGGGACACTCACTTTTGATTTGACTGGGTTCTGGACCATACGAGATTGTAGTAATTGTTGTTCGTGAAGTCACCATCCTTGTGCAGGACATACGGAAGATTGTCCGGGTTCGGAACAAAGGAAGTAGCCACAAGGCGATGGATTTTGAATGTCTGGCCTTGGATGCGGACACGGCGATAACCCTTTCCGTTGAAAGAAGCCATCGGACGAAAGATGCGGAAGAACTCGGCATCGTCCATGTCGTGACAGCACCAATGGAAACAACTATCCATACTCAAAGAGCGAGAGGAATATACCACACCATGATCGGAAATGAAATAAGAAGTTCTTCCTACTTCATGGAATCTCGCCAATCTACAAGTCATATTCAATCAATACGTATGGTGTGGTGTTATACATTCCTGTCCGAGGGTCCTTACAGATGCCCCCCCCGGAGAACGAGGTGATGGTGTTGCATACCTTCTTCAGGTGGTAGCGTAGCACCATCCCCTTGTTCTTGCCGGAGCGGGTCCATCCGATGCAGTGGTAGTCAGGCATCGAGCTTCATGGGCATCAGCAGTTCGACGAGAGTTGAGTTTGCAGAATCTTCACGGATAATCATCGCACGTTCGGGGGCTGTGAGTTCGAGGCGCACGTTCTCCGTGGAAACGGCAGACAGGACCGTCTGGAAGTGGCTTGCGCGGAGACCGATGGCGAAGCCGTCGGGCAGGGTGCAGTCTTCGGAGGGCAGCTGCTCGTTGGCACGGCGAGAGAAGTCGATGTCCTCTGCGCAGAGCGCCACCTGGCCGTCGTGCTTGCGGATGGAGATAATCTGCATGTACGAGTTAGACATCAGCGACACTCGCTTCACCGCGTTGGAGAGGTTGCGCACGGGCAGCACGATGTGGTAGGGCGACTGCGCGGGAAGGACCGAGTTGTAGTTGGGGTACCGGCCAATCACATCCGTGGCAAAGAAGGTGATGCCGTCGGCAGAAAGAATCAGCTTCTGGCCATCGTGACGGACTGATACCGTTTCAGCACCTGCAAAAGCCGTCTCGATGGCCGGGATAGCCTTTCGGTGCAAAATAATCAGGCGAGGCTCGCCACGGGTGACGAAGGGAACACCGTGGGCATAGACATACTTGTAGAGCAGTTGGCCGGATGTGCCCACAAAGGTGACACCCTCATTAGATACATCGAGTGCCACAGAAGCAAACACGGGGCGCAACTCGTCGTCAGCCGTACACAACGAGGCAGACTTTACGGCGGGCAGAAAAACCGACATGGGCAGGGCGAACTCCACATTGGTATCTTCGCGCTCGGCAATGACGGGGTAATCCTTGCCGTCGTAGGCCGGCACGGAGAAGTCGCCGCCCTGATAGCGGAACGTGGCGAGGAAGGTGGTGTCGTCGACGGTCATCTCCACAGGCTGGTCTGGGAGCGTGCCCAGGATTGGAGAGAGCTTCGCCACGGGGAGGCAGAACGGACGGAAAGGTGTCTTGTCCATACTGCGCAGGTCGAACGGAAGCGTCAGCGTGCTTTCTGGGGAAGATCCTGTGATGTAAAACTTGTCGTCGAGGAATGATACCAGTGCGTTGTCGAGGATGGGCAACGTGTTGCGCTTGATGATGACCTTGGAAACCGTGGTGAGCGCACGGAGAAGTTCTTTGGAAGAAACGGAAAATTTCATGTTCTATGCTTGTTTTATGTTTGACTTGGGTTAGAAAGGCAGATCGTCGTTATTGGACGGTGCCCACTGATTGCTATTGTCCTCGGGAGGCGTGGCGGCAGAATAGCCCGTGATACCCTGTGCCACGGGTGCCGAGTTGTTCGTATATGCGCCCTGTTGGCTTTGTTCCTCCACCAGGTATGAGTCGCCCATCTGGAAGGGCATCATCATGGAGATGGCGCGTGAGAGGTCGGTGCCCGGTGTGTCGGTCTGCTGCGACCATTCCGGATGCTCGGCCAGGATGCGCTTGGCCAGCGCCGCACGAATCTTGTTGCGCTTCTCTTCGGGCAGCATGTAGCAAATCTGATAGGCCGGTACGTTGTAGAGCGTGATGTTTTCGCCCTTGCGCATCAGGCCCTGCTTCACGGCCTCGATGTACTTCATGCTGCATGAGCGTTGCTGCGTGTTGATGAAGGCCCGGATGCCGGAGGCGTTGCGCTTGGACTCGTCGCGGTTGTCCTGGCGCACGTCGATGCCGTTGATGCCCGACGGAATGAAGATGCCTGGAATGGCCGGCTTTCCCTCGCCGTTGGGTAGTTCGATGTACTTTGCCCCGATGAATACGCCGAGGTCTTGTGAATTTCTGTAACGTGCCATAGTAGTCTGGTTTTATGGATTAAAATGGTAAATCTTCGTCTTGCTGTTTGACGGCAGTCGGAGCCGTGCCACCGGGTACAGGCGTGGCTGCGAACTGAGAACGCTTGCGCTGACGCGAGTCGAGGTAGTTGCGCCAGCGTTCCTGTTCCTCCGTGGTGAGTGCCACCACGTTGCCCTCGTCGTCCACGATGGGCGATCGGTCAGGCTGCTGGATGAACTGCGCGTAAACCTTCATCAGTTCGTCATTGTTCGCCGGAACAGCGTCCTTGCCCTGCCGGTAGAAGTACACCGCGTGCTCCGTGCGTTGCAGTTCGCGAATCTGCTTGGGATGGATGGTTGTGTCGTCCTCCCATTCACGGCCCACGAAGTAGCGGCGCGTACACCAAGCCTGGTGCGCAAAGTAGTTGGTCTCCACCGCCTTCTTCAGCGTCTTGCCGTCCGCCTTCTTGAAGAGCTGCGCCGGATTCATCAAGATACCCGCCGTCTCGCAGTAGTCCAGCACACGACGCTTAAACGCCTTGGGCGAGAAGCTGTCCGTCTTGTTCTTGGACGCTTCGGCGAAGTCCGACTTGTATTCCTCCAGCATGGAGTCGAGGTCGATGGGTATGCCGTACACCTCGCGCTCGAAGAACACGCGGGCAAAGCGCAGGAACGCCTCGCCGAGCGACTGCGTGAGGGTACGCTGCTCCATGTATTTCTTCTGGGCATCCACCTTCTCGTCGTAGCGCATGACGAACTGCACCGCGAGGGCGCAAATCATGGCAATCTGGTTACGGGAGGAAGCCGAGAGCTTGTCCGGCGACACCGCGTTGAAGTCCGGCATGATGTCGGAGATATAGCGTGCCGCCTTGTTCTTCATGATGTTCTGTCCGCAGAAGCGGTGGGAGAAACCACCCAGGCAGACGCGGCGCATGGTAGAGTCGTCGAGGTCGTGGAGCGGATAGTTTGATGTCACCACGTGGCCGGGGCCTTCGGACAGCGGAATCGTAATCCTATCCTTATACATATAGCGCACGGAGAAATCGCCCGTAGTCAGGTTGTATAGTTTGCCGAAGTCCAGCGTCTGATCCACATCCTCCCAATGGACGATGCGGTGCTTGTGGTGCTGGTATTCCGCGAGGTTGGCCGAGAACTCCTTGTTGGAAATCAGGTCGCGACCATTGATATTCAGGATATGTGCCGCACAGCCCGCAAAGATGCGGACGAAGGTAGACTTACCCGAACCACCCTCTGCGCGGTTGGCAGCCGACACCACGTTTTCAATCAGATAGGAAATGCAGTTCGACTTCGAGTCGCGGTACCGCCAGAGCATACGGCCCAGGCAGAAGATGAGATTGGCAAAGCGGCAGTCCAGTTCCATCTGTTCCTCCGTGGAGAACTCGCGGCCATCGTGCAAGAGTTCCTGCTCACGCTCCCATTCCTCGTTGGCAAAGCCGCGCAGCACCCGGAGCGTGGGCCAGAGTTCCGCCTCCTTCTTGCCTCGCCAGTCCACCATCCAACGGTGGGACTGCGCCCAGAGCGCGAGGTCGTTTTCCTCCTGCGCCAACTGTTGAAGCGTGTAGAGCGGTTTTCCCAGGTCGTCCTTCTCCGTTCGCTTGCGCTCGATGTCCTCCTTGCGCTTGCGGTAGGCCGGGTTCTCCGAAATCTCGAAAGGCAGGTTGCGGATGGGCGTCATGTTCCAATGCAGCAACTCCGCCCGCTCCACGTTGAAATCGATGCTGTCGTAGGGGCACATCGTGATTTCGCTCTCCGTGATGCGCAGGGCGCCGTTGTCGTAGAAGAAATGCTCCACGTGACGGCCATAGCCCTCCGTGTAATTCAGTTTGACGGACGGGAGAGAGGCTATCGTCTTCTCGTTGATTTCCTTGTTCGCCCGGAGAACCGCCTGCACCATCTTCTCGTATTCATCCGGTGTGGACCGCTCATCGTTCACCTGACGGGCATACTCCTTGAGCTTGTCAATCGTGGCCTGTACCATAGAGGCCGAGTCCAGTTCGTCGGCAAACGGGCCGTCGATGTGGATATAACGGCCAATCTTGTCCGGCTCGTCGGGACGCACGTCGCGGGCATATCCGGCAGAAGCCATAAACTCCCAGAGCGTGGCCGGGTTGATGGTGTAGAATATCTCCTTGACGATGCCGTTGCGGTCGCGCTTCTCCTTGCGCTCGAACGGGTCGGAGCAAAGCGCCGAGGTGATGCAGGCCGAGAAAAGGCGGTTGATGTCGTAGTCGTACTGCGAACCCTCGCGCGGCAGCATCCGATAAGCCAGGAAGAAGTCGCGGACCGAGTTCACCGGGCGGCAGTAGAGCCGAGAGAATGCCAGGTGCGCCCGGTCCGTGATGGTGTCCGGCAGTTCGGCCCGCATGATGGAGCGATAGCGGCAACTGATGTCGCGGGCATGAAGACGCTGTTTGTTGGACGACGGGAAAAGCGTGTAGAGATTGTCCGCAAAGCGGCACATCTTGTTGTAATGCACCGACGAGAACGGCACATCGCCGTAGGAGAAGCAGACGTGGAACCAGCGGGCACCGAACTGCGAGGGATAAGTGTGACGGAGTGACTTCAGATGGTAGAAGGTGGAAATGGCATCCTGCGCCGTGGAGCAGAAGATGATGTTGCGGGCGCGGATGTCCTTCTCCTTGATAGGTTCGTTGCGTTGCTCCGCTTTCAGTGTGCCCCGGTCGTTCTCTTCCTCCACCCATACCGTCTTGTTTTCCTCATATACCTCGTCGGCGTCCGTTTCTTGGATAGCCGCGAACACGCCCGTATTGTCCGAGGTGCGCAGTTCGACGGCCCGCGTGAAAGTTCGGTCGCCGGCCAGCCAGCGCGACACTTTGGAAGACGTATGCTCGTCCGTGTTGGAGAACACCATCGGCGTGAGGCGGTCGTTGGACGGGAAGAAGATGCAGCCGCAGTCCTCCCGCTCATCATCCGTCAGGCAGATGAAGATGGGCGACCACGGCGTAGAAATAAGTACCTCAGACTGCGGTTCGCCCTGTCGGGACACCTGCGGCAGCGTGACCTTGCCCACGGCATATACGTGAAAGTCCTGCTGAATCATGGCCGGGTGGAAATGCCACACAGATTGCTTGTTGGGCGACTCAAAGCCGTAATGCTCTATGCCGTC
>NFZD01006528.1_pt1 | contig 17099 bp, 6 predicted proteins | sample 1095381 | NCBI WGS metagenome assembly NFZD01 (sample SAMN03609891, study PRJNA323583) | gut metagenome | isolation source: feces | host: Rattus norvegicus | place: Denmark: Riget | collected 2013 | reverse complement strand
ATAACTACTGGTTTCTGAATTACCAGCCTATGATGGTCAATAAAATTACTGAGGGTAGAAAGAAAGCTGTCAGAGTAGAAGCATTCCCATTTGTACAAGAGGGCAATGTGTGGAGATATTATTACCTGTTTAATGCCAGAGAGCAAGGTCATCATGCTATAGAGTTGGCTAAGAGAGGTGCCCATCCATATTTTCAGAAGGTATATACTCCAGAAGGTATAAAAGAATGGAAAGATATTAAAGTAGGAGATAAATTATTTGGAACTTATGGTAATATAACTACTGTAACTGATATCCCATTTGATGACTTAGCTGATACTTATAGGATTACTTTAAGAGATGGCAGAGTTGTATATGCTTCAGATGGCCATATATGGAATGTAATCAGGGCTAATACTAGTAAGGTATTGCACTTAAATACTAAATACATATCAGAGCATTATATAAGTAAAAGGAGGAAATCATGGAGAATACCTTCAGGTAAGGCACACATCTATTTTATTCCTGGTATTAAAGGAGTTGATTATGAGGAAGCTAATGTACCTATAGATGCCTATACTTTAGGAGTTTTATTAGGGGATGGTTCATTTAGAAATACAGGTTATAAAAATCAAATTTTATTTACTACAAGAAAGGAGGACCTTGATACTTATACAAGTAATATACCTTATCCTATATATAAGGTAAGTAGTGATGATTATACTTATGCTATAAAGGTTAATATACAATACTTATATGACTGTAACCTATATGGATGTAAATCAGAAGATAAATTTATACCTAACTTATATAAATACAACTCCAGAGAAGTAAGACTTAATATACTTAAAGGTTTATTAGATACAGATGGATGGGTACATGGTAATACACCTGCATTTGATACAGTATCTAATAGACTTGCTAATGATGTTATGGAAGTTGCCAGAAGTCTTGGCTATAATTGTAGTGTTACAAGACAAAAAGCTGGATATAAGAGAGGTGAAATATATAAACAATGTTTGAATGTATATAGAGTAAATATATATGGTGGTAAGGAATTATTTAATTTAGACAGAAAAAAAGTCCTAATAGATGAAAATAAGATTACCTCAAGAAGTGTCAAAACATCTATAGTTAATATTGAATACATAGGGAAATATCCATGTAAATGTGTTACTGTAGATTCTGAAGATAACTCTTATTTAATAGGTGATTTTATACAGACTCATAACTGTGCCAAGTCGTACTCACTCTCAACTATTATGGGGCGTAATCTTATATTAGGTGAGTCAGAAGAGTCTAGAAGAAGGGTTATTACAGTACTGACTGCTTATCAGAAGGAGTACCTGTCTGATAATAAGGATGGTACATTATCTAAGTTCAAGCCCGCGATTAACTTTAGCTTCTCTAATACTCCTTTTCCACATCTTATGTTGAAGAACTCTCCCAATGAGATGTCATGGCAGATGGGTTATAAGGATGAATATGGTATTGAGAAAGGCTCTCTTAATCAGGTGTTAGCAGTATCAGCTAAGGATGATAGTGAGAAGCTAAGAGGTAAGAGAGGTTGGATTCTATTTGAGGAAATGGGTTCATTCAAGGGATTGCTTTCTCTATATGATATTACCAGAAAATCAGTAGAGGATGGTGATTATACCTTTGCTACTATGTATCTGGTAGGATGTGTATGTGCTGGAACTAAAGTATGGACATTAGATGGTAGAAATATAAATATAGAAGACTTAAAACAAAATGATGGTATAATAGGATTTACAGACTCTTTTACTACTAATACTGTACCTAGTATAAGTCTATCTAGAGGTGTTACTAAGGAGCCTATAATAAATCAAATTAGTGTAGCTAAAAAAGAATGTGTTCATATTAAACTTAGTAATGGAAATAGTCTTAAATGTTCTATAGACCATCCTATTCTTGTTCAGAAATTAAGAATGAATCATGATGGTTCAGAAAGATACTATGAAGAAGTTTTCAAAAATGCAGGAGAATTAAAAATAGGAGATAGAGTTGTTGAAAGTAGAGAAGTTCCTATTTTTGGAACTGACAGTTTATTTGATGCCAGATTAACAGGTATGCTAATTGGCGATGGTTCTTATGGATTAAGACAGTCCCCTAAATATAGCTCAGAAGATAAGGAGCTTTTAGATTATATTAAAAATAAATATAACTGGACACTATCTAATAGACATATAACTAAAAAAGGAAATTATTATGAAGATATTAGAGTTAAAGGCATATGTTCTAATTTAAGACATATAGGTATTTATGGTCAGGTGAAAACTAATAAGAGACTCCCCGCTAATTATCAAACACTTACTAAAGAAGACACTTCATTATTATTGTCTGGATTATATGATACTGATGGTAGTATATGGTTTAATAAGGGTGGTTTTATATCATTAACCCAAAGTAATAAAGAAATTTTAGAACAAGTTCAATTACTATGGAGAAAATTCGGGGTTATAAGTACCATAACAGAAACTAAACCTAGAATAATGTCTAATAAAAAAGACAGAAATCCTTGGTTTAATTTAATTATATCTGGAAGGTATAATTGTTTAAGAGCTTATAGTGTACTATCTTTACTAGTACCTCATAAAAAAGACAATCTTGACTATATAAAGAATTACTATGATAATCATTATAGTAAAAAAGAACAAAAATACCCAAAAGATATATTAGTATATAAAGTAACTTCAGTAGAAAATATAGGAGAACAAGATGTATATAATCTTACAGCAGGATTGAGTCATACTTATTTGGCAAATAATATAGTAACTCATAATACTGCTGCTGAGGATGAATCAGACTTTAGCTCAGCTAAGACTCTGTTATATTATCCAGAGGCTTATAATATATTGTCAGTAGAGAATGTATATGATAGACCTAAACAAGGTAAACCTACTTTTGGTTACTTCTTTCCTTCATATATAAATAGAGCAGGCTGTTATAATAAGAATGGAGTATCTGATGTAGTAAAAGCACTGGTAGAGATACTTATGCAAAGGCATAAGGCTAAGTATAGTGCTGATCCCAAGTCAGTTCTTAGAGTAATAGCGGAAGATCCCATTACACCTGCTGAGGCTATTATTAAGGTAAAGGCAGCATTCTTCCCAGTTACAGCATTGACTGAAAGACTGCAACAGCTTGATACTGATGTACGCTCCTTTGATGATGTTTATATAGGTAAGCTGGCTATGAGCAAGAGTGGAGAAGTAGAGTTCAAACCCACCAGTGATGAACCTATCAGGAAGTATGGAGTAGAGAATAATACACCAGGAGCTGTAGAGATATTTGAGTTGCCTGAGAAAGATAGGAGTGGTAAAGTACCTAACACTAGGTATATAATAGGACATGACCCTGTAGATAATGACCAAGCTGAGTCATCATCACTGTCGTCTACATTTGTACTTGACTTATGGACTGACAAGATAGTAGCTGAGTACACAGGTAGGCAAGCATTTGCAGAGGATAATTTTGAGATAGTAAGACTATTGTGTCTGTTCTATAATGCTAAGTGCTTATACGAGTCTAACAAGAAAGGTATATATGCCTATTTTGCTAAGATGAATTGCACTCATCTACTAGCAGATACTCCTGAATATCTAAGGGACAAGCAATTAGTCAAATACAGTTCCTTTGGTAGTAATCAGAAGGGTGTCAATGCTACTGCTGCTATCAATAACTATGCTAATGGTCTTATAAGGGATTGGTTAATGAAGCCTGTCACGATAGTGACAACCATAGATGGAGTGGAACAGGAGGTAGTTACTCAGAATCTGTTCTTCTTGAGGAATAGAGCTTTAATTGAAGAGTTGATAGCATTTAATCCTGAGATAAATGTGGATAGAATCAGGGCATTAGGTATGGTTATGCTATATAGAGAGGAGAAGATGGTATTATATCAAGGTAATCCTAGCAGAGATAAAGATGCTATTCCTAAAGATTATATAGGTAATGACCCATTCTTCACTAATAACTATGACAAAAGGTTCAATAAACCAATAAATTTAGTAAAAGATATGGCAACTAGTTAGTATTTCATTTATTTACTTGTAGATATGAGTGAGATTGACTACTTTGCACAGAAATAAACAATGGAAGACTATGGCAGATAATATAAACTTTCCCAGACAGATGCTTCCTTTCTCTAAGAAGACTAAGCAATGGAGAAAGAAGCATTGTGATTGGGCTTCATCTAGGGCTTTCTTCAGCTACTCTCCAGTCAGAAAGAGTGTACTACATAAGAAGATAAACTATGACCTTCTTAATGGTAAGTTACATATGAATGACTTGATGCTAGTTATAAATCCTGATAACATTAAAGCAGAGTTTATACCTAGTAAGATTCAACACTATCCTATTATGAACTCTAAACTGAATGTGCTTAGAGGAGAAGAGTCCAAAAGGGTATTTGATTATAGAGTAGTTATTACAAACCCCAATGCTATATCAGAGATTGAGGAAAGTAAGAAAGCTGAGATAATGCAAAGGTTACAACAAATCATTGCAGATGAAGCTCAGTCTGAAGAGGAATTTAGTGCAGAGCTTGACAAACTCAATGAGTATATGACTTATGAGTGGCAAGACATGAAGGAAGTAAGGGCTAATGCTCTCCTTAATCACTACAAGAAAGAACTAAATATGCCTCTTATATTCAATCAAGGATTTATGGATGCTATGACAGTAGCAGAAGAAATCTATATGTGTGATATAATTGGGGGAGAACCTACGATTGAAAGACTTAATCCTTTAAAGGTTAGAGTGTTTAGGTCTGGGGATTCTAATAGAATTGAAGATGCTGATGTTATTGTAGTAGAAGACTATTGGAACCCAGGAAGAATTATAGATACATTCTATGATAGTCTGACCAGTGAGGATATAAAGTATATAGAGAACTTACCTAATAATCCAGCAGAGAGTACTTCTGAAATGGATGATGACCCAAGATTAGAATTTGTGCCTTCATCTGGAGTAGTAGGGGATGATGAAATAATGGACCCAAATAAGTTGTTCATTAATAACTTTGAGACTTCTTTAATGCCATATGATAGTGCTGGTAACATAAGAGTTATAAGGGTATATTGGAAATCTAGAAGGAAGATAAAGAAGGTTAAATCCTATAATCCTAGTACAGGAGAAGAGGAGTTTAACTTCTATCCTGAGACCTATGTTATCAATGAAGCTTTAGGTGAAGAAGAGGAGACTTTATGGGTAAATGAAGCATGGGAAGGAACTAAGATAGGTGAGAAGATATATGTAAATATGAAGCCTAGAGTAGTTCAATATAACAGACTATCTAACCCATCTATCTGTCACTTTGGAATCATAGGTTCAATATACAACTTGAATCAAAGTAGAGCCTACTCTCTTGTAGATATGATGAAGCCTTATAACTATCTGTATGATGCTATACATGATAGACTTAATAAGATGTTAGCAAAGAACTGGGGTAAGATTATTACACTTGATTTAGCTAAGGTTCCTACTGGATGGGAGATTGATAAGTGGCTATATTATGCTAAGACAAATAACCTTGCAGTAGTTGATAGTTTTAAGGAAGGTAATATAGGTGCTGCAACAGGTAAATTAGCTGGTGCTCTTAATAATGCTAGTTCTGGAGTAATAGATGCTGAGCTTGGTAATTCTATTCAGCAAAGCATCAACTTGCTTGAGTTCATAAAGATGGAAATGGCTGATGTGGCTGGTATTTCTAAACAGAGAGAAGGTCAGATTAGTAATAGAGAAACTGTTGGTGGAGTAGAAAGAGCAACACTACAGTCATCACATATTACTGAGTGGCTATTTATTACACATGATGATGTAAAGAGAAGAGCACTAGAATGCTTCCTTGAAACAGCTAAGATAGCATTAAAAGGAAGGAGTAAGAAGTTCCAATACATACTATCAGATAACTCAATGAGAGTTATGGATGTTGATGGAGATGAGTTTGCTGAATGTGACTATGGTCTTATAGTAGACAATAGTAATGCAATACAAGAACTTCAACAGAAGATGGATATGCTTGCACAAGCTGCTCTACAGAATCAAACATTAAACTTCTCTACTATTATGAAACTATACAATAGTAGCTCTCTAGCAGAGAAACAAAGAATGGTTGAGAAGAATGAAATGGAGTTAATGCAGAGACAGCAAGAAGCACAGCAACAACAAATGCAGTTGGAACAACAGAAGATGCAGGCTGAAGCTCAAGCTAAGGAACAAGATATGCAGCTCAAAGACCAGCTTAATCAGAGAGATAATGAAACCAAGATTATGGTAGCTACAATATCAGCCAATAGTAATAATGATGGTATTCAAGAACCAGAGTTCTCTGAAGAAGCTAAGGCTAAACTCATGCAGCAAATGAAGGAGTTTGATTCAAAGATGTCTCTTGAAAGAGAGAAACTAAACGAGCAAAAGAGAAAGAATAGAGCTGATGAAGCTTTGAAGCTTAAGCAAATAAATAAACCAAGTAGTACTGCTAAGAAATGAGAAGGTTTAGAGCAATAGTTGAATCAATTAAAGAACCAACTGACCATAATGTTATATGGAGACGTGATGATAATCTGTTCTTCTGGGAAGATGGTTACTGGGTTCCTCTTGAACAGGAGGAACCACCATTAAGTGCTGAAGATATTCCTTATGAAGTTGAGGGGTATGATGACATTAAGACAGTACTTGATGCACTAAACAAGTTGCTGTATGTAGCTCCCAAGATAACTAGCTTCACATTAAAACAAAGTGGTATATATGAGAAGGGTTCAGTAGTAAAGCAACTTGATTTCTCTTGGAGCTATAATAAGCCAACCATTAAGCAACAGAAGCTCAATAATGTTCCTATACCTCCAGAGATTAGAAAGGCTGCTACTACTAAAGATATAAAGTCAAATACTACTTTTACTTTATGGGCTAGTGATGGTACTAATGCAGTTACATCATCTACTTCAATTCAGTTTAAGGAGTATATATATTATGGTGTACAGGACTCTGGAGGAACTATACTAAGCAAACGTAAAATCAATGGTTCTAAGTTGAGTGTGACTACTAATGAAGGACAGCATGTATGGTTATTTATACCTAAGAGTACTGGGTTTACCAAGATTTGGTTTGAGACATTTGACTCAACTAGTGACTTTATACAGACTCCTACTAAGTTCCATACAGATACTGGGATAGATGTTGATGGTATTATGTATGTATCTAAGCATCCAAATTTAAATAGTATAACACTTACATTTACTTAGTATGCCAAAGGTTTTAGGTGAAATAACACAGAGTGGTGGAGACTTTGCCCTACTAGACTCTTATAATATAAGAGGAGGTTTCATGCAAGTCTCTACCATACAAGATAGAGATGGAATCATTCCTGACAAACTTAAGAAAGGAATGCACGTCTATGTAGAAGAAGAGGAACAGATATTTGAATGGAAAGGAACTGAATGGACTCCATTTGTAGTTAATGAATGGAGTAATAGTGTAAGGTTCTTAACTATATCACATAAGGTAAAGAATGTAGCTGAACCATTACATGATGAGGAAGGTAGAATATCTCACTGGGGACTAGAATTTAGTGAGGAAGTGCTATTCAAAGATGGTGACTTAATAGGATGGGATGCTTCTGTTGATAGCAATAATAATATAGTAGGAAACTTCAGGGAAATAGCATTTGTTAGGAATGGAATAGTATATATACATAAAGGAGAAGATGAAGATACTCCTAATCTTCCAAAGAAGTATCAGACAGTATACCTAGTTGGTAGTACATCAGATTCAGTTAGAAGATGTGTTATGGCTATCCATCCTTATCATGGAGCTATGGTGATGAGCCAGTTCATCAATATGTCCCTTGATAATATCAACACTAACTACTCATTTAGACTTGGTCAACATGGTGTAAATAAGTGGAAGATATATGGTGAAGATGTATACTTAAAAGGAACATTCATTGATGAAAAGGGTAGAAATCTATCTGACCTAGTAACTATAAATCAAGATGCTGTAAACTCTGAACTTGAAGGTTTAAGAAAGGAGTTTGGTTATGATAATCTACTTGAGAATCCATACTTCATAGGGGGTATGAATTGCTGGCTTACCAAGAATACAGCTACCTACTTTAAGGCTAAAGGTAAGTTCATAATGACTAATAAGACCTTGTTATCAGCAAAGAGAGATGGTGCTTATGTTATAATAGAGAATGGTAAGGCAGTACTAAGATTAATTAATGGCTTTGTTACTCAAAAGAATGAGAACTTAAGGAAGATTATAGACCTAGACACTAGGATTAAACCTTACTATGTTACTCTAGTATTCAGTTATAAGGCTGTTAGTTCTGGAAGACTTAAGGTATCTATCCAAAAAGAGACCTCTGAAGGCTACAAAGATGAAGAGATAGTAGAGTATAAAGCTGAACAATCTATACCTTATAGTAATGGTGCTTATCACACTTTCAAAGCCTCATTCCTATGGAATGGAACTGGAGACTTTAAGCTAGAGTATTTAGGTGGTGAAGTTAGAATACAGACCATTGTTATAAAGGTAAATGAGATTATGACTCTTGAAAGAAAGTACCATGAGTTATTCAGTGTGAGTGATACTCTAGTGAAGATGGCTAAAGACTATGTAGAACAACTTAAACAATAATATATGGATTTAACACCAGAAGAGAAACAGGAAATTATTCAGGAGGTAGTTAATGAAATTACTACACAATCAACTAGTATTGATGAACTACCAACAGTGTCTAGTTTAGCTGAAGCAACTAGCTTGCCAGCTTATAAGAGAGGCACATCTGAATTAGTTAGAGTTCCTATTGAAATCATAGCAAAGCCAGCAGTTGAAGCAGCTGAAACTGCCAATATGGCAGCAAGTTCAGCTAATAGTGCAGCAGAACAAGCTACCCTAGCTACAGATGAAGCTACTAAGGCAGCTGCAAATGCTGAGACAGCAGCAGAGACTGCTAATAATGCTGCTGATGGGTTGAAGGAACAGATTGGAGATTACAAGCTAAAAGCACCAACAGAATCTGAATATGAGAATATGGAAGTTAAAGATAAAGACACCTTCTATTTCTGTGTTGCTGATGAAGATGGAGAAGGTGGGGAGGGAACATAATGATATTCTTTGGTAAGAAAGAAGTAGAATCAGTGTTCCTTGGTAATAAGGTAGTAACCCAAATATATAAAGGTACTCAACTAGTTTGGGAAGCTATTAAGAGTTGCTTTGGAGCTGGTTATTGGAAAAATGATGCCCCCTGGTCTAATACAGAGGGATGGAAAAACTAAATATAATATAACAAATTTATGGCAAAAGTTAGTACAAATCCTATTACATCCTATGAGCAGGACTGGAGTAATGACACTACAGAGAATCTACCCTACAGTGGTCAAGCAGTCCAGAAGTTTATTAAGGATGAACTTCAAAGTAAGATAGGAGAAGCAGATGCTGAAACTAAAATTAAGGAGCAACTTAAGTCTCAACTCTTTGGAGGTGGTACTAGTAAAGTTGTTACAGGAGTAGAAGGTAATAGTGAGACACTCATTATTACAAGTATAGACTCTGAAGGAGTATCTACTACACAGGACATTACTATTGGTTCACCTGATGAGAATGATAGGCTAGTGAAAGTTATTACTAGGTTATCAAAGCAGTACATTAATGTAGGAGGTGAAGTTTCTCTAGGTCTAGGTTTCACAGTATCTGACTACCAAGGAGAACCCATTCCTAATAGTTATGCTAATGTATCATTAGCTATTGCTAGACAGGGTTCTTCTAACCCCTTCTATAGAGCTTCTCTTGGTACACTTGATAGTGCTGTTAATGACACTACTCCAAACCATGATATAGACCTTACTTCTATCATAGCTAATAATGTAACAGGTTCTGCATCTGTACTTATTACTGTTACTGTAAATCATACCTATACCTATGAAACTGAAGATGGTCAGAGTGTAACTAAGACCATTACAAAGTATGGTACTATTACTCTAACAGTACTATCCCTAATCCTATCTACTTCTGTAGATATTAGAGGCACTGGTACATCAGGTCAAATATCAATACCTTACACAGTAAGAGGAAATGGTAGTAAGACTGTTTATCTATATAAGGATGGAGAACTTATAGACCAACATGACAATATAACTAGTGCATCATCTTCAAATTCATTTGTTCAGACATTAGGCACTGGAGTATCAAACTTCCAAATATATGCTGAAACATCTGCTGGTGATACTACAGTAAGAAGCTCCTCATTCTACTTTGATTTGTTTGGCTCTACTGCAACAACAGTTATTGCTCTAATGGTTGAAGATAGTACAGGTGCAATACAATCAGGTGATGTGTATAAGGTTCCTAATTTTAATGCTCCTAAGTTTAGTGAGTTTAAGTTCAGATACTATGTATATACCCCAGGTGTAACATCAGTAGATGCTAAAGTTATTACTGATGAATTAGATGCTGATGGTAAGGTAATCACTTCTTCTGTATCTGACCAAGTGCTAAATAGAAGAGTGTACACTTTCAGCAAGAAAATAAAGAGTTCTAATGCTCTTAGGGTTACCTTTGAAGCAAGAGAATCTAGTAAGGTTATAAACATCAATCCACTTGCTAGTTCTATTAACATTGAACTTCCAGTTGAAAGTTTGAAGCTTAATCTTGATGCTGATGGTAGAAGTAATGAAGAAGTTAATCAAGCTGTATGGACTTATGGTGATGTTACCACTGACTTCAGTGGAGTAAACTGGCAATCTAATGGATGGGTAGATAATGCACTACTCCTACAGAATGGGGCTAAAGCTGTTATTAATTTCCCTCTATTCCAAGCAGTTGATGGTTACCCTGTAACAAAGAATGGTTGCTCATTTGAAATCCTGTTCAAGTGTAATAATGCTACTCTAGAAGAGCATGATATTATATCTTGTCACTGGCTTAATAATGATAAGAAGCTGACTGGTCTTAATATCACCACAAGCTATGTAGGTGTAGATACTGGTGAGGTAACAGAGTATAAGGATGATGAAGGTCAGGTAACTCAATCTGTTACAACTAGAGTAGGTTCTCAATATGCACAAAATAACTATTACAAGTATACCTTTGTTATTGACCCCAATGCACCTGCTGCTGGAGGAACCAAGGGACTATGTTATGGTTATCTAGATGGTATATTGTCATATATTGCTCCTATACCAGCTTCCTTTGTGAACCTAGATAAGCTTCCTATTGTTATAGATTCTACTTATGCTGATGTGTATGTTAAGTCTATAAAGTATTATGATAAGCCTCTAACACATGACCAATGTGTAGATGGGGATATTGTTGACCAAGATACCCCTGCTTTAATTGAGGCATTATATAAAAGGAATGATGTTCTAGGAACAGATGAACATGGTAAGGATTATCTATCTCCACAGAAGTTGAGAGCTATGGGTAGAGGAGTTATGATTATCTCTCCTTCTACTGAACAGACTAGTAAGATTACTCTACAGGACTTGAACAAGTCTTCAGATAAAAAGAGTTATTATGGTCCATTTAGAATAGACTATTTTGCTCCAGAATCTGATGTAAACTTAGGATATGTTACTGTATCTACTAAGGGTAATCCATTTAACTTCATGCACACACAATGTGCTATAAGGATTCAAGGTACTACTTCAACAAAGAGACCAAGAAAGAACTATAGACTTCACTTCAATAAGAAGGATAAAGAGAATAAGCCAGCAAAGGGCTCTTTCATTGTAGGTGGAGAAGTACATGATGATTTCAAGTATGCTATGAGCCAAGGTGCTGTTCCTGTACCTATAGCTTGTCTTAAAACTGACTTTGTGGACTCTTCTATGACACATAACACTGGTGGTGCTATGGTATTCAATGAGATGACTAGAACCATAGAATCTCTAAGGAACCCTGCACAGATAAGAGAGTTCAAGACTAGTTCTACAGATATTAAGACTAGGGTTGCTATTGAAGGTTTCCCTATTGATGTATTTGCTGCTGATAGTGTTATAAACCCAGACTACACAGAAACCCTCGAGGATAATAACTATGTTGGTCTGGAGTACATGGGTCAGTATAATTACAATAATGATAAGTCTAAGTCAGGTAAGGTATTTGGTTTTGATGGCTCATATAAGTACAATGAACAGGGTGAGTATGATGAGAATGGAGCATACCAACCTATCTGTATGGAGTTCTTAGATAATAACTCTAAGTTAGACCTTTTCCAAGTTCAGTTCACAGAGAGTGGAGAAATTGATGAGGTAGCTACCTATGCAGATTTTGCTAATGCTCTAGAGGTAAGAGCTCCTGAAGATGTTACTGACCAAGTTGCTGATTATGGACTTGATAGTTTAAAGACTGCTGAAGGCTTTACAGAGTTTGCTTATATACCAGACCAAATAAAGAGAATATTCAAATTCATTGGAGAATGTGCTAAGGAGGTTGCTACTAGAAATGGTACATCAGCTGCTTCTCTTAATACTATGACTTCAGAAGACTTTGAAACTTTAGACTGGCATAGTCCTAAGTTCATTGATGAAGCTAAAGATTACTTTAATCTATCTAGTATACTTGCTTGGTATATTTGGACAGACTACTTGATTGCAGTTGACCAGAGAGCAAAGAATATGATGTTCTACACTATGGATGGTAAGCACTGGATGTTCCAATACTATGATGGTGATACTATGCTAGGTGAAAGAAATGACTGTTTCCTTGCTTATGACTATCTAACAGATAGAGACACTTGGGATAATGGTGTTAAGCAGTATGCTATGCAAGGTCATGATAGTTGGTTATGGCATCTTGTAAGGGCTAACTTCTCTGACCAAAGGATAGGTTCAGATGGTATACCTGATGAAAAGACAGCCATAAACCTATCTAGTGTATGTAGGTTAATGAGGAGCTCTGGTAAGTTTAGTGCTGATTACTTCAAGCAAGTATTTAATGGAGAGTACGTAGGTAACTGGAGTCAAAGACAGTATAACTACTCACAAGAGTATAAGTATATCAAGCCACTAACTGAAGATGGTTATCCAACAGATATTGGTAAGAACTTCATTAATACTGCACAGGGTTCTAGAGAGGCACATAGAAGTTATACTCTTGAAAATAGGTTCCTATTACTTGACTCTAAATATCAAGCTGGTGATTATAACCAGGATGCCTTTGTTTACTATGCAAATGCAAAGTCAGTAAACCATCTAACTATAGTATCAAGTATTCCTTACTACTTTGGTTGGAATACTGCCAATACTAGTATTAGACAACACCAAGCAGCTAATGCAGGCAATAACTTTACAGTACGTCTAACTGTTACTGGTAACTCTGCTAATAACCCTGCTAGTGTACTAGGAGCTTCAAGAATTAAAGAGTTATACTTTGATACAACTAGTGATTCTACCTCTTGGATTGTAGACTCTTCTAAGGATGTTAAACTTCCTAATCTACACAAACTTGTAGCTAGTGGAATTATTGCTAGTGGTCCTCTATACCTAACAGAATGCCCTCTTCTATCTCACCTTGACCTTTCTAATTCAGATTTCTCTGGCTTATTTGGTCTTGAGAAGAGTAGTAAGATGACATACTTGAATATAGAAGGAACTGAGATTAAGTCTGTTAAGCTTGCAGATGGTGCTCCAATACACACTATTAAGTTGGCTACACCACAAGGTATATACTTGTCTAACCTTGACAATATAGTATATAAGAATAGTGCTGAAGACACTCTTACTGCACAGAATTGGGAATCACTTAGTGAACTTCTAATTAATAATTGTGCTCAAGTAGATTGGGAGAAGTTAGTAGAAAAACTTCATGATAGTAAAGCTGACCAGAAGTACCTAAGAGTAACAGGTATAAATAAGACTACTGACATCACATGGCTTGACCAATTCAGTGAGTATCTTGGTCTTGATGAAGCTGGTGGACAGGTTACTACAGGTCCTCAACTAGTAGGTGTTCTACAACTCATTGACTATACAGATGATGCTATTGTTGCTGATTATCAGAGAAGATTTAGAAGTCTTACTATTAAGCAACCAGAGTTCACAATCATAGAAACTGATGAGACTGTAGCAGGAGAAAGCTCATTTACAGAGAACTCTACTGGTAGTACTACTAACCTTGATAATAATACAGGATATAGAACTAAGAGCACTTATGTACCTTCTGGTCATATAAAGAATGTACTTGATAGATGTCATAGATACCTTGGAAAGGTTATAAACCCAGGAAAGGAAGTTACCCTTGAAGGTAATCCTAGTGACCCATTAGGATATGGTAGACAGTTCAATGGTAGAGACAAGAGTGGTACTATGATGGTAATACAGCTTGCTGATGCCAATAGTACTTACTATGCTAAGGGCTACAATGTATCTTCAACTAGAGAACAAGCTAACCTTACTGGTGAGAAAGGTTTTGGAGAAGTATATACAATAATCCCAGGATTCTGGTATAAAGGTATTAACTATACTCCTGCACATAGGTCACTAGATGTTAGTTTTAGATACTACTGTGTATCTTCTTATGAAGAGAAGCCTAGTGTTTCCAAGGAGATTAAGGTTCTAACCATAGATAAACTTAAGGAAACTAGTGTTGATGATGGAGTAGCTGGTGATGGTCTATATAGAGAGAATTGTTTCCTAACTTATACTAATGTAGCAGGTGTAGTTAGTGATAGAATATCTCCTGATAATGGCTATGATGTCTACAGAATAAATGTAGATGGGTTCAAGAAAGTTATGTTCCCTGCATCTGTAGGAACTGGATGTTGCTTATTTACTGATGAAAAGAACCAAATCATAACTAACTCTGAAGGCTCAATTATTGATGTAGGTGAACTATTTGTTAGTTCTGGAAGATGGTTATATACAGGTATGCCAGTTATGGCTACTATACCAGCAGATGCCAAGTATTTCTATGTACTTATAAAGAAGTTCATTACTGGTAATATCACTTCTAACCCATGTGATATTGTTCTCCATAGAGGAAGTAAATTCAACAGTGGTGATGATATGACAGATGCTAATGCTAAAGAGTGGATTGCTGATATGGAACCAGATTGGATATATTCAGAGCCAGCTCCTATAGCTTCTGGTAAATGTGCTGATAATGGTATTAGTCTATATTCACCATTTGATGGAGTTCAAAAGCCTGCTGTTGGTTCTGCAAACCAAGAGAATAACCTTATAAGTAAAGACCAGTGGTTCCAGTATAGTATGAGGGATGCTGCTAATAGAAGAGGATTACAACTTATAGACTATGAGGCTACTAAGCTTATAGCTAATCTATTTGTAGCTAAGTATGGTAGAAGGAACTCACAGAACCAACTTGGTGCTGGTACACCTTCTACTTCTAGAAAGCTTGGTGCTACTAGAGAATATGGTATGATTGATACAGTAATACCTGATGGAACACCTGTTGCTGAAGTATGGGCTAATGCTGCTATTCCTATTATACAAGGTAATAATAAGTCCTATGTAAATGTTGGTTCTCCTAACTTCCTAGGTATTGAAGATATACATGGTAATGTAGATGAGTGGTTAGATAGAGCATACTATGCTAATGAGACTCCTGCTGACTGTGGTAAGATAAGGATTACTAATCCAGACTTAACTACAAGAAGACTATATAGTATTACTCCTGGTGGTAACTATCCTAAGTCTGTAGTGCATGGTAAGTACTGTGATATAGCTAGCTGCTCTTCACAAGGTGGTACTACTACTACCTTCTATCCAGATCATCAGCTTACTAATGCTGACCTAAGAAAAGAGTGGGCTAGTACTAGGGCTATCAGGCGGTCTGCCTACAACTGGTATGCCGATGGTGGGGTCTTCTCTTTGCATGCGGATTACTCGGTGGGTTTTTCTAATGTCTGCTATGGTTCTCGGTTGATGTTCAGAGGAAACATAATTGAGACTAATGACATAGATGAATTCCTAAATGCAGAAGACTTTAGAGGATAATACTAAGGTCAGTATAAAAAAATTCCTTTATACTCTTGCATAATTCAAAAATTTTGCATACCTTTGCACCCAGTAACTAAATACAAGGTTACTGGGTGTACTTTTTCCTACAAAAAACTTGAGAAGATAGAGATTTCAGTTGAACCCATCAAAATTGGCAATACAGATAAAAAAGCTATCAAGCAGTCTAACAACAACTCGAATGCCAATGGTAGAGTCTTCTATTTGAATGCGAATAACTCAGTGAGTTTTTCTAATGTCAGCTATGGTTCTCAGTTATAAGTTCTGGAAAATTTCCCTATTAGCTATTGTATTATACAGAGTGAAAGCTCAGTAATGATACGAGGAAAAGGAGCCCCAGCAAAAGCATTTATGGAAAGCTGAAAAATTTAAATTAACAAAAACCCTTAGTAACTACAGTGAAGAGGGCTGTTGTGGGGAAATTTCCAGAGCATACATTAATTAAGTAAAGATGCAGAGGTTAAACAATCTGATTCCTCTGATTTGTACTAGAGAGAACATAGAAAGAAGTATTAAGACTGTATTAAGGGGTAGTGATAGAAAGCAAACTAAGACAGCAAAGTATATACTCAAACATAAAGAGAAGGTCATAGATGAAACTATTGAATGTATATCAAATGGTAGTTTCAGACTAGGAACTTATAAGCAAACAACTATCAAAGAAGGTCCTAAAGAAAGAGAGATACAAATCTTAAACTATAGGGATAGGATAGTTGTTAATGCTATAATGACAATACTTGATGACCTTCTAACTAGAAGGATGATATATACTACTGCTTCTAGTATAAAAGGCAGAGGCACTCACTACCTTAAAGCTGTACTACAAAGAGATATAAGATGCAATCCTGAAGAAACTAAGTACTTCTATAAGATAGATATACATAAATACTATCATAGTATAGACCATACTCTAATGAAGATTTGTATCAGAAGATATGTAAAGGACAAAGTTCTATTACCTATCCTTGATAACTTCATAGATATGTTACAAGAAGGCTTAAGTATAGGTCTTAGAGCATCTCAAATATTTGGTAACTTATTCTTAGGTTGGTTACTAGATATGCCTCTCAAATGTAAGTATAGAGTCAAGTTTTACTATAGATATTGTGATGATATAGT
>NFZD01007785.1_pt1 | contig 17110 bp, 11 predicted proteins | sample 1095381 | NCBI WGS metagenome assembly NFZD01 (sample SAMN03609891, study PRJNA323583) | gut metagenome | isolation source: feces | host: Rattus norvegicus | place: Denmark: Riget | collected 2013 | reverse complement strand
GCGCCGCCCAGGGCGCTCTGGCTCTTTTCGGCGTCGAAAACGACAAGGTACAAGAGGCCATGCTGAAGGTGCAGAGCCTTATGGCCATAACCACCGGACTCCAGCAAGTAGCCAACGCCTTAAACAAAGATAGCGCCTTCCAGCTCGTCATCGTCGCCAAAGCGAAGGATATGTTAGCGGCCGCCACGACCCGCCTCTCCGTCGCTTTAGGTATTAGCACCGTCGCCGCCAAAGCCCTAATGGCTACTTTAACCCTGGGGCTATCCGTCGCCATTACGGCGCTCGTTATGTTGTGGGATAAGTACAGCAACAGCGCCAAGCAGGCCGCCACGGAGACCGACGCCACCCGCAAGGCCTTCGAGGAATACCACACCAACACGGCCAAGAAGGCCGGCGAGCTCGTAGGCAAATACGAGCAGCTACGCCAGCAATACGTAAAATTAAAGACAGAGGCCGACAAAACACAATGGATTAAAGACAACGCCAGCGCGATGGACAGCCTGGGGCTCGCCGTCGATGGCGTAACCGCCGCCGATAATATCTTTGTAACCAATACGGCAAAAGTCATAAAAGCCCTGGAACTTCGCGCCAAAGCAATGGCACTCCAGGAATTACAAATGAAGGCTTATGAAGAATATTACAGCACGATTATTAACGCTGACAATACCGTAGCCGGCGGCGGCTATTATAAGAAACTAAGCAGCCAAATCATATCCTCCGGCAGTCAAGACGCTAAAGACTTATCTGCTGCGATGAAGGCCGCCGGAGCAGTCAGCGGAAGCGGGGACGCATATAACGACGGCTCCTGGTATTCAATGAGCGGCGGAGATTTTAAGTTAACACAAAAAGCGATAGACGCTATTAACGCCTATCGTCAACAGCAGGCTCGCTCCACAAACCAAAAGATCCGCAGCGAAGCCCAGGCCGAGCTCGACAAGACCGTAAACTACACAAGACGCCAGCTGACACTGACAGAAAACGAAATAGCCCAGCTTAACATCCTAAAAGCCGGAGGCGGCCGAAGTGGAAGCGGAGGCGCCGGAGGGAGGGGCTCCGGAGGATCCGGAGGCGGCAACAACAAGACCGAGGCCGAACAATACGCCGACGACCTGGCCGCAAAAAAAGCGCTCTACGAGAAATATTTAGCCTGGAAGACCTCCAGCGACAAGACCGTAAGCGAAGCCGCCGATACGGAATTTGCCCCGCTTCTTCAGCAGGGCAACACCTACCTCGACTATTTACAGCGCCAGCAGCAGGCGCTCATGGACGCAGCCCCGACCGCGGCTATTACCGCCAAATTAAAGATCGTGCAAGACCAAATCGCCGAAGCTACCAAAGAAGCCACGTTAAGAGACTTCCAGAGCCAGCTCGAAAAAGACCTCCAGGCGTGCACGACCCTGGGCGCCATGCTTGATTTATTAGAGCAGCGCCGCCAGGCCATAGCCGACGACAAGACCGACGTAGGCGACCGCGAGCGCGCGATGATAACCGAGCAGGAGACCAGCGTAAAAGAGCAGGTAAAGACCGAGACCGAAGCGCTCCTCCAGGAATACGCCAGCTATGAGCTGGAGCGCCTCAAATTTGCCGAGAGCTACGCCAGGAAGAAGGAGCTTCTGGAACGCAACCTGGCCGCCGCCACGACCGACGAGCAGAGAGCCACCGCCCAGGCCGCCCTCGCAGCACTGGAGGAAGAAGACCAGAAATGGCAAAAGAGCAAAACCAGCCTTTACGCCAGCCTTCTGGAAGAATACACAACCCACCAGCAGAAGCTGGCCGAGATACAAGCCAAATATGCCAAGCAGCGCGCCGAGGCCGAGGCCAACGGCAATATTAGCATGGTGCAGCTCATCAACAAGAAGGAGCAGGAAGAAATCAGTAAATTAGCCGCCACCCAGCTGATGGCCAGCGACAGCTGGAACAAACTATTTACAGATATGGAGCGCCTCGGCACTACCACCATCGCCAGGCTAATAAAGGAAGTCGAGGCCAACAAGGTAACGCTGTCGGCACAGCTTAACCCGGCCGACCTTAAAGCCGTCAACGACCAGCTGGAGCGCGCCCGCCAGGAGCTACAGCAGCGTAACCCCTTCTTAGCCCTTCGGGACAGCCTGGCCGAGCTTCGCCGCGCCATGACCGAGAAGAAGCTGTTAGCCGATAAAGACGACCCGATTATAGCCGAGCTGGAAGAACGAAAAAAGACCTACGAGGCCATCGCCGCGCAGTTAGCCGACCCCATGACCGCGCCGACTGTCGCCGTAGACTTCAAGACCACCCTCGACGAGGGCACCGACTTCGCCGACTACCTAAAGCGCCGGATCCAGAAGCTCCAGGGGCTAAAGGTACAGCTGGGCGCCGAGTTTACCGGCCAGCACGAGCTCGACGTTTTAATAGCCATGCTTAACAAGGTGCAGGGCACCGGCAAGAGCGTAGGCCAGGGGCTTAAAGACAGCTTCAGCGACGCCGCCTCGAGTATTCAGTTTATATCCGGATGCTTCGACGCCGTAGTAGGCGGCATGAAGAAGATGGGCATACAGATGGACGAGGAAACCGAGGCAATCCTGGGCGACATAGGCGGCATTATGGAAGGCGCCCAGAACGTAGCCCAGGGCATAGCCACCGGCAACCCCCTAAGCATTATCCAGGGCTCTATTACCCTCTTTTCTTCAGCCTTCGACATTTTCAACAGTCGAGACCGCAAGGCCGAGAAGTCGATCAAGAAGCACGAGGAAGCCCTGGGACGCCTTAAAGACGCCTACAACGAACTGGAGTATGCTATTAAAACCGCCCTGGGCGAAGAAGTCTACAGAAACCAAAACGCCCTAATAGCCAACCTTCGCCGCCAGCAGGGCGAGCTCCTGGGCATGATATCCGACGAGCGAAGCAAAAAGGACTCCGACGACGGACGAATCCAGGAATGGCAAGAGCAATATGCCGAGCTCGGCCGCCAGATTAAGGACATTATAGCCGAGATAACTCAGAGCATAACCCAGACCACCGCTCCGGAGTTAGCCGGCAACCTGGCCGACGCCCTTATAGAAGCCTTCGAGGGAGGCGAGGACGCCGCTAAAGCCTTCGGCGAAGTAGCCGACGATGTAATCAAGAAGGCCGTAGTTAACGCCCTTAAACTTCAGCTCCTGGAGAAGCCCCTGCAGAACGCTATAAAACAGCTTCAAAAAGATATGGGCTTCGACGCAGAAGGTAACGGCAGCTTCGACGGACTGACCGAGGCCGAACAAAAACGATTTAAGGCCGCAGTAGAAGCCGCCGGCGCCAACTTCCAGCGCGCGATGGATATGTATAAAGACCTTTTCGCCCAGCTGGACGAGAGCGACCCGACGACCCTCAGCGGCGCCATCAAGGGAGCCAGCCAAGAGAGCATCGACCTACTGGCCGGCCAGACCAACGCCGTAAGGCAAAACCAGGTAACACAGCTGGCGCTCTTTAGGCAGCAGCTTATCCACGTCAGCAACATAGACGCCAACGTAGGCGTAATAGCCGGCCGCCTTCTGTCAATTCTTAACGCATTAACCAGCCCCGCGGGCACCAGTCTACGCTCCCAGGGCATAACCGACTAAAGCATGGAACTAAAGCAACTACGCAAAGAGCTCGGCGAGGAAGCCCGCAAGGCCGGAATCTGCCAGGAATGGCTCGAAAAGATATTAACGGCGCCTTCGCGCGAATACCTTATCCAACTTTTCATAAAGGGGCTGGACTTCTCGCTCCTTCACGACTTCCCGAGCAACCGCCTGGCGGCCGAGTTTAACGACATAGCCCCGCACTTCGGCATTTTTGTAAACCGAGAAGGGACATGGCAGGCAACGAATAAAAAGCGAGTTATAGCCCGCGACGCAGTAGTTATGCCGGCGACCTTCGATGGCTTCAGCGTCGGCGAAGTCTACGCCCTTCACGGCAGCGGCGTAGAAGTCAAGGCCTCCGGCTACGCTATAGTCGCCGTAACCGTCGAGGACGGCGCCCAGGTTAAAGCCACAGCGACCGACAAAGCCCAGGTTAAAATCTTCCACCACGGCGGCCAGATCAAGACCCAGGGCAACGTAAAAATAATTAACTCTTAACACCACCACAGCAATGGCAGCCAACGAAACCGACTTAATATTAAATCTTCCCTTCGATGAGAGCAGCGGCTCCCCGAAGGCCTACGACTACGCCAAGAACCGCCACGACGCAACAGTAGAGGGCGCCGACTTCATAGCCGGCCGCCAGGGCAACTGCATACACTTCGACGGCGAAGGCAGCGCCACCATCGAAGACAGCTTTTTGAACCTTAACGGAGACTTTACCCTCCTGGCATGGGTAAAGCCGGCGACGTATCCCGACGGAGTAACCGGCAAGAACCGGCTCGGCTTCTTCTTCAACACCGCCGCCCTGGACGGATCCCGCGCCGTATGGCTCGACGTGCTACCCGATACCTGGGGCTACTACGCTATCCGCAAGAAGGGCACCGTTATCAGTATTTTTGCTGATACCCAGCTCCGCGAGACCGTCAACCTCCCCCAGGCATTAACCGGCCTGGCCATACTTCAAGACATTTACAGCACCGGCCTGGCCTTCGCCGACGTCGACGAAGCCAAAATTTACGGCGTAGCCCTCACGGACGAGGATATCGCCGACACCCTTAACGACGTCAGACAGCTGGAGTATTATATTAACGGCGTCAACTTCAAGGAGTACGACATCAGAGTAAGCAGCTCGGAAGGCGTGCTCGACCTTCCCAAATTGAAGACGCCGTTAAGCGTCGACTGGCCGGACTACCACGGCGAAATCGTAGACCTCGACGACAAGCGCGTAGAAGCCCGCACGATAAAGCTAAATTGCTGGATGCGCGCCAAAGGTAAAATAGACTTCGCCACCAAAGCCCTCGACTTCCAGCGGCAATTTTTACGCAACGGCACCGCCCGGCTGATGATAAGCATCCACCCGACAAAGCCCCTGGTTTACGAAGTCTACAACGCCGAAGGCGTCAGCTACGACAAGCGCTGGCACGACGACAAGATGATCGGCACGTTTGCGCTGACCCTTCGGGAGCCTGACCCGGTTAAGCGCGTACTGCGCCACCAGCGCAGCAGCCAGGCCACGGCCAAAGTTACCGTAGGCTTCAAGAGCGACAAGATGGTAACAATCTACTGGGGCGACGGTACCGCCGACTACGACCTCTACGGCGACTATACCGGAGCCAACGCCGTAGAACATACCTACGCCACCGACGGCACCTATTACCCGATCGTCGCCGGCATTATTGACAAAATAACCGACTTCAGCACCAACGCCATCATCGTATGGGACATGATTTAACAATTTACGACCGGAACGGAGAGAGGAAATTTAACCTCCTCTCCCGCGCCGCCGTCAGCGGCGTAAGTCGAGCCAGCCAGAAGACCAGCCTCCTGGCCGACGACACTATTACCATCACGGCCGAGAGCGCCAAGCCCCTGGACTTAACCATCGGCGACAATATCCGGATCTTCGGCAAGCGCTACACCTTCAACCAGCTCCCGCAGCCTACCAAGAGCGGCGAGCGCGTCTATAGCTACGAGCTGACCCTGGAGGGGCTCCAATACGATTTAATAGATGTGCACTACCACCTGCCCGCGGACGCCTACGGCGAAACCTACTACGCCAACCTTCAGCGCCACCTGGAGATCTTACAATGGAATATTAACCGCATCCACCCGGGCTGGACGGTGCAGGTAGACGCCGACGCCTACGACCCCGACAACTACCAGAACATCACGACCAGCAAAAAGAACGCCCTGGCCATGCTTCAAGACCTATGCTCGCTCTTTAACGTCGAATTTGAGATAACCGCCCAGGGCAACGCCGGCAAGGTGCACGTTAAGAAGAAGGCCGGGACTACGCACCTCTTTACGCTTCGCTACGGCCGCGGCAAGGGGCTCTATAAATTGAGTCGCACCAACGTTAACAACGCCGGAATAACTAACCGGCTTTACGTCTACGGCGGCCAGGATAACCTGCCCCAGAACTACGGCCATACGAAGCTCTGCCTGGCCAATACCACCCGTTTAACTTCATACCTGGAGGACACCGACTCAATAGCCGCCTACGGAGTGAAGGAGGGCGAAAAGAACTACCCGGACATCAAGGCCGAGCGCGTAGGAGTGATTACAGCGCTGGGCGCCGACCGTATAACATTCATCGACACCAGCGGCGACCCGGACGACCCCGAGAACCTGCCGATGTTTGACCTCAACCAGAAGGACGCCGACGGAAGCACCACGTATCTAATCGACGGAACCAGCGCTAAAATTAAATTCCAGACCGGCAACCTGGCCGGCTACGAATTTGAGCTCCATAGTTACGACCACGGCGCGAAGAAGTTTATTATAAACCGCTTCACGGACGAGAACGGCCTGGTAATTCCCAACGATACCCAAGACGCTTTTACCTTCGCCGTCGGCGACAAGTATATTATTACCGACATTAACCTCCCCGACAGCTACGTACTACAAGCCCAGGGCAAGCTGGAGGCCGCCGCGCGTGCAGACTTCCCGCCGATGACCCAGCCCCAAGTTAGCTATAAATTAGGCTTAACCGAAGGCTTCTTTACTTCCATGTTCGGCAAGGAAGTAGAGACCGAGCTGTTACACGTCGGCGACTACATACACATCATCGACGAAGAAATAGGCGTAGACAAGGAGATCCGAATAACAGCCATAACCCGCGACCTCCTGCGCCTTCATAGCTACGATCTGACCCTGAGCGACACCGTAGTAAAGAGCAGCATAGTAAAAGTTATTAACGATATCCAGGACATTCAGGACGTTATTAGCTTTAATTCCGGCTTCACGGATCCGGGCAAAGCGCGCCGCCGCTGGATGGCTACGCAGGAGCTATTAAACCTCGTTTTTGACCCCGAAGGGGATTACTATAGCGAGAAGATAAAGCCCCTCAGCATCGAGACCCAGATGTTAAGCGTAGGCGCCAAGTCTACGCAGTTTACGCTGCAGAACGTAACGATACAGCCGAATTTTAACGGCAACGCCAACGCCATTAACTTCTCAACCGGCCGCCTGGTACACTACGGCATCGACCCCGAGAACACCCGCCCCTGGGTAATGACCGCCGCCACCCTCTCCGGGCTAAGCACTACGCAGCCCTATTATATTTACGCAGTATGCCCCCGCCAGGGAGGCAACGGCTCCTGGCTACTTAGCACCACGCCACACAAATGCGAGGAAGCCGCCAGCGTCTATTATTTCCTCGTCGGCGTGCTTAACAGCGTCAGCACCGACACCCACGGAGGCAACGCCGCGCGCCTTATTTCGCTGACCTACGGCTCCAGCACCATTAACGGCCGCTTCATACGATGCGGCCGAATAGAGAGCAGCGGCGGCGGGGCTACATACTTCGACCTCGATACCGGCGTAATTTCCGGCCGGATCCTTTTCCGGAGCACCGACGGAACCGTTAAAGACGTCAGCACCCTGGAAGACAAGACCCAGGAAATAGAAGACTATATTAACGGCACCCTTCAAGGCCTTCTGGAAGGGATCCAGGGACAGCTCGACGGCGTAATAGAACAATATTTTGAGACCGTAGACCCGACGCCAAACCAGGACGCCCCGCTGGCCGAGGCCAACGAGCCGGCCAGCACCTGGACGACCAACGAGGACAAAGAAAAGCACGCCGGCGACCTATACTATAACACCACCTCCGGCAAGGTATGGCGCTACGTCAAGGAGCGAGTAATCCCGCGCCCCGGCGCCCAGCCCGGTTATAGATATTTCTGGCGCGAGCTTCAAGACACCGAGCTCGCTAAAGCCCTTCAGTTAGCCCAGGACGCCCTCGAAGCAGCCGATGACAAGGCGCGAATCTTCTACGTTACGCCCTACGCCCCCTACGATCCGGGAGATTTATGGGTACAAGGCACGACCGGCGACATCATGGTATGCAAGACCGGACGAGCCGCGGACGCCGTGCCCAACTTCGCCACAAGCGACTGGGAGAAGGCCAGCAAATACACCGACGACAGCGGGCTGCACGATTTTATTTTGAACCAGTATGCCTCCGACATGGCCGACATTCTTAACCAGGTAGACGGCAAAATAGAATGCTTCTACACGTCGGCCAACCCGGCCAACAACTGGAGCGAAAACGACTACGACCGCCACGTAGGAGACCAATGGTATAACACCAGCAGCAAAAATTTATACCGTTTTTGCAAGTCGAGCTGGCTCCAGATGGCCAACGGATCATGGGTACGCCCTACTATTACCAACGGCGTAGGAGTCATAGCGAGCACGACCAACCATGCCTCCTATTACTGGTTAAAGATAGAGAACGCCGATGCGATAGCCGCCGCAGCAGCCGCAGCAGCCGCCCAGGACACAGCCGATGGCAAGCGCACCGTTTTTGTATCAGAGCCGAAGGCGCCTTATTACGTCGGCGACTTATGGCTAAAAGGCATAGACGGCACCGGAAAAGCCGCCGGAGGCCTATGGCGCTGTATAAAAGATAACGAGGTTAAAAATTCCTTCAACACTACGGACTGGGTAGAAGCCACCTACTACGACTGCACCCAGACGGCGATCGACGGCGGCATCGTAACCGCCGGCACCGTGCAGCTGGCCAACCAGCACACCGGCTCCATCGTCGCCGGCATAACCGGAGGCTACGGCAAGACCTGGAAGGAAACAGCCAGCACACCAGAAGCCCAAAAGGTAAGAATATGGGCTGGAGCCAGCGAGGGCAACCGACGCTCGGCGCCCTTCCGGGTGCTTCAAAACGGTAAGGTTATAGCTTCAGACGCAGAGATCGCCGGCAAAGTAACCTCCAACGAAGGAGAGATAGGCGGCTGGAAATTGAGCGCCGGAAGACTAACATCTTCCGACAAGGACGCCTCCGGCAATACGATAACGCCGGCCGTCGAGCTTAACGCCCAGGCCGGAGAAATCAGAGCTGCTGGCAACGTCGTAATGGACGCCGACGGCTTCAATCTTATACGCGACGGCTACAGTATGGTAAAAGTTGCTAACGTAAGCGTCGGCTCCTTCGGAGACAACCTCCTGCGAAAAGACTATGATCGGATAAATAACCCGGAGGCAATTAACCAGACGGCTAAGGTTTATATTCCATATTCCGGCGGGGAATACACCTCTAACCCCTTCACTCAAAAAACAATCCCTTTAGGCTACTTCGACAAGGGCTCCCAGATAACTATCGGCGCCTGCTCTATTTCCTTAACCGTGCCAGGCAACCGCAACAGCACCAGCGTAAATGTATATTTGACTATCGCAGTCCCAGGCATACGAGTAAGGCTGATGCGCGACGGCGTAACCGTAAGGGAATGGAGCGGCGGCAGCTTCGGCGGCGCTTCTAATGGCTCCTACAAGACCCTGACTATTAACCCCAATTATACCCACATAGTCAAGGACGACGCCGGAGCCTACAGCATAGTAATAGACAGTCCCGCAGCCTGGAGATGGCAGGCCAGCCACAGCGGGGAATCGTCAGACTTTACCATCTCGACCCGCGTAGCCTATAAATACGTTAAAGGAAGCTACGAGAGGACGCTATTAGGCTACGACGGACTCGTAAGCACCTGGCGCAACGGCTATATGTTCCTTAACGGCGACGCTTTTGTAGTCAAGTTTGGCTCTTACGTGCTAAAGATAACCGCCAACGGAATAGCCAAATCCAGCAACGGCGGCTCCTCATTTACGAACATATAAGACAGCCCCCGGCAACACGGCGCCCGGGCTACTTCCTTCGCTTCATATCTGGAGCCGCGACACGGCCACGGCAAAAGTTATGAGCGAGTTTTTAACTAACGTACTATCATAGTACATTTATAAGTAACTTTGCAGACAAAATTTAAAGACCATGCTCAACAGACAAGGCGACACAGTAAGCGCGCAGATCAGCGAGATGGGCGCCGTTACCTTCGAGAACGGCCAGCCCTTCAGCCTGGGGCGCCCCTTCAACCTAAAGAACGACGGCGAGGCCGCCTGCTTCTTAGAAGTCAACCTCTGGGGAATGCCCCGGGGGCAATACGTTACCACCCGCTTCGAGACCGGATGGAACCCCGAGATCATTAACGAGATTAAACCCACCAGCGCCACGGCGCTGTTATGGGGCAACTAATAAACACCGACCAATAACATGGGACTTATTATCGCTGCCGGCAATACTAAGCCGGTTTTCCCCTACGATTATTACTATGGCGTGAAAATAAACCTCGCCGTAGCAGACCCGACAGTAGAGCGCGTAGGCCGCCCCGAACTTCATACCAGCCTGCCGATCCAGAGCCGCATGCGCCGCTGTATTCTTAAAGACAACGGCGACGTAAACTATTACCTGCACCCGACCGACAGCACCAAGAAGGACACCGGCGCCCCCGCCAAGCTCGACGGCACCGATGGCATGTATATGGTAGAACTTCCGGATCACTACGCTAAATTTGAGTTTGACGGCAACAACTACAACTCCCTTATTAGCGAGTATCCGCTGCCCGGCTTCCACAAGGTACGTAAGTGCTACCGTAGCGCCGTCGAAGCCACCGTAGACAGAACCGTAGCAGTCACCCCGAAGCTGGCCGCAGTCTGCAACACTACGGCGGCCTTCAGAGGCGGCAACAACAACGCCGCCTGGGACGGTACCTATAGAAGCCTTCTCGGCCTTCCAGCCACACAAATATCGTTAACCAACTTCCGAGCCTACGCCCGCAACCGCGGCGCCGCCGGCCTTAACGGAGCCGGCTGGAACTGCGACCTCTACGAAGCCCAGCGTACCACCTACTGGCTCTTTGTCATAGAATACGCCACCCGCAACTGCCAGGCCGAATTTAACGCCCAGCCGGACGCAAACGGCTACAAACAGGGCGGACTCGGCGACGGCGTTACTACTTTGGCTTCCGGCGATTGGAATACCTATAACAGCTATTACCCATTCGTACCCTGCGGCCATACCAACAGCCTCGGCAATAAAACCGGCGTAGTACCTTTCACTATGCCCACCGAATACCCGAAAGCCTTAACGGTGCAGGTACCAAGCTACCGAGGTATAGAAAACCCCTTCGGCCACGTTTGGAGTTGGACGGATGGCTGTAAGTGTGCCATTCAGAGCGAAGCTGACGGCGGTAAATCACTTTTCTACGCTTGCAACGACCCGGCCAAGTACCAAGATACGAGCTACAACGACTACGACCTGCGCGGCGAGCTTCCGCGAAAAGAAGGCTACGTTAAGGCTTTGATGATTGGCGAACACGGCGACAACATGTCGACCGAGTTAGGAGCCGGTAGCACTACGTATTATTGCGACTACTTCTATACCAACATTCCCGGAAGTGGCACAGCTAAGCGCGGTGTGCGTTTCGGCGGTTCTGCGTCCGACGGCGCGTATGCCGGGCTTTCGTTTGCGAATACGCGTAGCGCCGCGTCGGAGACGTATGCGAGCATCGGCTCTCGGCTTTGCTTCCTACCGTAACAACGCCACCAACCCAACGTAAAACACGCCCCAACCGCCGCCGACACGTTTATAGGCGGTTGGGGTCATTCCCAAAACAACACTTAACCCCAACCAAATAATGGAGCATAACAGAAATAACGCCCCGGACACGACACAGGACGACGGCTCGCTGGCCTTCCTCAACATACACCCGACGAGGCTAACAAGCACTTCAACTGCCCGGAGACGACCCAGCAACAGCTCATTAACCGGAGCTTCTGGCTGTGCGACTACATAAAGGGACAGCGGACAAAATACGGCGAAGACCGCTACATCGTCCTGGTTAAATTCAACAAGGACGACAAGATGGCCGACGCCCGCAAATTCTTCACTAATTCAAGAGATATAAAATATGTGCTCGACCAGATAAAACAGCGGAACGCCTTCCCTCGACACGTAACGATGCGCGCCAGCGGAACCCGCTACTATTTGGAGTAGCGCCACGATATACGGCTGTTAGCCCCGGGGCGTGCTCTTCGGCGGGAATGCGAATAACGGCACGAATGCCGGCCTCGCGTATGCGAATACGAATAACGCCCCCTCGAATACGAATGCGAACATCGGCTCCCGGAATTACTGATCAGCCAGGCCGGCCAGCTACCGACCCGGCAACAAAATACAACCCAAAGGGCTAAGGCCATACCGATAACAAGGTAAAAAATATTTACCCATTCAAAGGCGGCATAGTAGGCACCAGCCGAACCGCCGCTGGGAATCAGCAAAGCAAAAGACAGTGAAAAGACACGGCAACCTCTTCGACCAGGTTATTAGCTTAGATAACCTTCGAGCTGCGGACGAGACCGCCCGCAAAGGTAAGCTGCGCACCTACGGCGTCAAGGTACACGACAAACACCGGGAGGAACACATCCAGACGCTACACGAGCAATTAAAGGCAGGAACCTACAAGCCCTCGCCCTATACGACCTTTATAATACACGAGCCGAAGGAGCGCGTAATATTTCGCCTTCCGTACTATCCCGACCGCATAGTACACCACGCTATTATGAACGTCGTAGCCCCAATCTGGCGGGGACTTTTCGACCGCGATACCTACTGCGGCCTCCCCGGCCGAGGGATCCAGGCAGCCGCCGACCGCGTTAAATACTTCCTTCGGAACCACCCGGAGGACTGCCGCTATTGCCTTAAAATTGACATACGCAAATTTTATCCCAGCATCGACCACGACGTATTAAAGAAGCTGGTACGATGGAAGATTAAAGACCGGCGCGCCTTAATAGACGACCTTATAGACAGCGCCGACGGCATACCCATCGGCAACCACCCCTCTATCTTCTTCGCCCTTCTTTACTTCGCCAGGTTTATAATGTGGCTTCGCCAGGACTGGGCGAAGAAGCACGGCGTTAAGCCGATTATGATAGACTACGCCGACGACATAGTATTTTTTGCGTCAGATAAGAAGATTTTACGCCGGCTTCTGGCCGACATGGAGGACTATCTGGCCAGAGAGCTAAAGCTGGAGATAAAAGCCAATAAGCAAATTTTTCCAGTAGCCAGGACGCACCGCGATAAACACGGCCGCGGCGTCGACTTCCTCGGCTACGTATTCTACCTGGAGGAAACACGGCTCCGCAAAGGTATTAAAAAGAACTTCGCCAGGGCTATAGGCAACATGCGCAGAGCCAAGAAGCCCATCAGCGAAGCCGACTTTTTACAGCGCTGCGCCTCCTGGTGGGGCTGGTGCAAACATAGTGATAGTAAACATTTAATCGAGAAACTAAACAAAACCTCACCGTATGAAATCAAATTCAAACGATAGACCCCAGATTATTCAAGACCTGGGTAACGGAGCCTTCTATTACAACTACGCGATCACGCCCAAGACCGAGACCGACGAAGAAGGCAACGAGCGAAAAAGTTACGACTACTCCAGCGTAAAAATCTGGGGCAAGCCGACCCGCGGCGCCGTCGTTAAGGCCGTCATCAGAGACGAGCTCGACGAAACCGCCGAATTTGACCTGGTAAACAGCTACAACGCCGCCCAGGAAGAAATGCTCGACGAGGCCGAGGCCGCCCGCGCTATTGCGGACTATAAGGCCTACCTGCGCCGCGTCCAGGAAATCAAAACCAATGCGAAGGCCGACCTCGCCGCCGCCGGCTACGCCGATTAAAAGACCAGACAGCAATGGAAAATTTACCCGCTATTATAAGCGCCCTCGGCACCATTATAGCGGCCTACTTTGCCTATAACCAGTATGCCAAAAATAAACTCACCGACTTAAAGGTACAACAGCTGGAGGCCGAGCAGGCCGAGAAGCAGAAGCGCCGAAGCGACAACTCCGCCATCGTCCACGGCGAGCTGTGGGAAGTGCTACACGAATTAAAGGCCGATCGCGTCTACATAGTCCAGCCACACCCGCTGGGCAACGAAAGCATGATTAGCATTTATTTCGAGAGCAAGCGCAAAGGCGTAGAGAGCATGAAGCCCCGGATCCAGAACCTCAAGATGTGCGACGTAGCCAAATTCTGCCAGCTCCTGGCGAGCCAGCTTTACACGGTTATAACGGACATCGACGCCCAGGTAGAAGACCGCTACGCCAAAAGTCTATTAAGCGCCTGCGGGACGACGCAGGTACTCGTTAAAAGACTTAGCGACAATTCTCATGACTGGGTAGGTAGTATCTTCTGCGAGTTTACCCACGGCCGCGAGATAGACCCCGAGAGCGCCCGCGCGACGCTACACCAGGCCGCGCAAAATATTCAATACATTTTACCCCAATATATCGGATAATATGGCAAAAATAGACATCTTAGCCCCCTTTATACTTAGCTTCGAGGGGGGCTATGTAAACGACCCCCGCGACCCAGGCGGCGCCACGAACCGAGGCGTAACAATAGCCACCTGGCGCCAGGTAGGTTATGACAAGGACGGCGACGGCGACATCGACGTAGACGACCTCAAACTGATTACACCGGAGGACGCAGTTAACAGAGTGATGAAACCGCACTACTGGAACCGCTACCTGGCCGACCGGATAAAGAGCCAGAGCGTCGCTAACATCGTCGTCGACTGGGTATGGGCTTCCGGTAAAAACGGCATTACCGGAGTGCAAAAAATTCTCGGCGTCAAAGTAGACGGCATAGTAGGCGAAAAAACCTTAGCCGCCATCAACGCCCAGGATCCCCGCGCGCTTTTCGACCATATCCACCGCGCCCGCGCCCGCTTCATTGATGACGTTATCGCGCGCCGGCCGACTTCGGCAAAATACCGCACCGGCTGGCTCCGTCGTCTGGACTACATCCGCTTCGGCTCCTTAGTCTACAACACCATCCCGCCCAAAGTCGTACCATTTAACGACCTTCAGCCATGAGAGCAGCCGCAAATCTAATAATAGCCCTTCTTCTTTTCTTCGGGCTACAAAGCTGCTCAACGACCAAGAAGGCGACGACTAAGCAGGAGAGCCACCAGGAGACCGCGGCGACCTTCGACCAGAAGGCCACGACCACCCAGACCGCCGCCGCCTTCTTCGACCAAGCAATAATCGATCAGATCCTCCAGCGTATTAACATAACCTACGACTTCGAGCGCTGGGACTTCCAGACCAGACCGGAGGAAGGAGGGACGCCGATAGACAGCGCCAGCCAGTCAGCGGCCTTAATGCCAGATGGCCGGGCGAGAGACAAGCCCCCCAACGTCAACCGGCCGAAGTCATTTACCAAAGGCACCGTTACAATTAACGCAGAGGGGAGCCAGAACCGAGCGACCCAAACCAACGCCGGCGCCCTGGTAAATAAGACCGACAGCACCGACACTGCAACCAGGCTCGAAAAAAAAGAAGACCAGAAAACCGAGACTAAAGAACAAAAGAAGGCGAGCAGCATGCCGACCATCTACGTTATTTTTCTTTGCGTCGCCGGAGCCTTCCTATTTTTGAGAGCGATCAGCAAAAACCGGTAAAAAATACCCGCAAAAGCGCCTAAATGGGTACTTTTGCGGGTACTTTTTTGCTAAAATACTGATTTACAGTATTAAATGCGGAGAGAGAGGCTCTCGACCTTAGATTTTAGGCTATTGCAGACCATATCAAACCACACAGATGGCCGGGAATTTACGGCCGCCGGATTAAACGGAGTGAAATAGCGATTATTCATTATTTTTTGCTTTTCCGGGTACGTTTTCGGGTACTTCTACGGCCGGGGCTTCGCCGAAGGTATTAAATAGCTCCATATTTTCAACCTTCGCCTCGTCCACGATTGCAATATAAGGCCGCATAGCCTTAAAATCGCTGTGCCCCGTCCACTTCATTATCACGGCCGGAGGGATCCCCAGGCGTAGAGCATTAACGACGAAGGTACGGCGCCCGGCGTGAGTAGTTAAGACTTCATATTTAGGCACAACCCGCTCCTGGCGCAAATTGCCGGCGTAGGCGACAATATTAACCGGCTCGTTAAGGCCGGCGGCTTCGGCCGCGTCATGTAGGTGCTCGTTCATTTTCTGATTACTTATTACCGGCAACGCTTTATCCCCAGGAAGGCCGACATCGGCGTATTTTTCGAGGATGGCCAGAGCGTATTTATTAAGCTCGATCCTTAGCCGGTCAGTCGTTTTTTTAGTTACGACCGACATATAAGGCGGCTTCGCTTCCAGATGCAGATCCGACCGCCGGAGCTTAGCGGCGTCAGAGTAACGAAGGCCGGTAAAGCAGCAAAAGCAGAAGACATCGCGCACCTGGCCGAAGGAGGGCACCTCCGGCGCAAATTCAAACGTAAGGAAGTGCTGAAGCTCGTCCCAGGATAAAAAGATAACTTCTTTGCAGTCGAGACCCTTAAAACGAGGCCTATAATTTTCATGTGCCTGGCCGGAGTAATAACCGTTAGCGGCTGCCCAACGGAGGAACCAGCGCAAGAATCCGACATTTTTAGCGATCGTCGTATTTAAGAGCTTCGCCGTATTCTGGAGGTAAGACACCCAGCTGGCGAAGTCGTCTTTATCAAAGTCAGACAGAGACACCCCGGAGCGCCACGCCTCTACATGCTTCCGGATGGCGTTAAATTTAGTGTACGTCGCCGGCGTCCAATTATTAGTAATTCCGACTTCGGCCGTAAATTTGTCGAAGACCTGGAAGAAGCCGGGAGCCTTCGGCGCTTCTTCGGCCGGCTTCGCCTTCGCCCTTCCTTCGGCCTCATCGAAAAGAGACTTAAACTCGGCCACGGAAGGAGCCGCCCCGGCGTGATCCAGCTCGAAGCGCGTTAATACTTCTTCGATAGTCGAGGCCTGGCGGGTAAGCGCCCGGTTAATTTCGCCGGCCGTCTGGCGATAGCTATTTTTACAACCCAGGCGCACGCAGGAGTTAGCGGCGTCCCATTTAGCCGGGGCGATGACGTAGCCCGAGCGCAGATCGCACCGACGGCCAGTCCAGGAGACCCGCAGCCGGATCCCTACCTCGTCGGCAACTTCCTGCCCGGCGTTATTTGGCTTAACGTGCAGCCCTATTTTTATAGAGAACTTCATTGGCGCAAGGTTAAGACCCGGCCGCGGCCAGTCAGAAGCCAAGAGGCCGAAACCGGATATTTAGAAGCCAGGACAGCGAGCGCATCGACTTCGACGCCGCTATAGGGACAGACGTAGCCCTCTTTAGGCGTCGCCCCATAGGCCAGCCGAAGCGCCCGA
>NFZD01017396.1_pt1 | contig 17141 bp, 16 predicted proteins | sample 1095381 | NCBI WGS metagenome assembly NFZD01 (sample SAMN03609891, study PRJNA323583) | gut metagenome | isolation source: feces | host: Rattus norvegicus | place: Denmark: Riget | collected 2013 | reverse complement strand
TATAAAGGTATTATAGATGAGAATACTTATGGACATTATTGCTGTCTTCCAAAGAGACAACGTGAGTTAAGTGTCGGCTTAATGCAACGTGATAATCCGTGGATAGCAGAAGAACTTAAGAAAGGATTTATTGAATTTAAGCAAATGTTTTTTGAAGCTAATAATATTCAAGACTCTGAAGTATTAGCAATAAAGAATGATGCTATATTTTTAATAAATAAAATTCCTAAAGTGACAACTTTTGCTAATATATATTTTGCTGATAAACATAAGTATACATCGTACTATAGACTCGGTAGAGTTGAGTGTTATTATTACTTTAATTATTTGAGTAAAGAAGAATACTTAGATATTAAAGGTATTGGTGAACATGCTCAATCTTTACATGAGAATTATTTTACTGATTTTCTAAAATGCTTATTCAATAGTGCTCAGTGTGATTCTATGTCAGAGATTATTAGTCTATTAAAAGACTTTTATTCTGACTATATAAATCTTAAACTCGATTTAGGATATTATAGAGAATTCAATGCAGCTAGTAAATTTCTAATAAAACCATTTCCTGGTTCTTTTAGAGTATTTACAGCAGAGCACTTTGATCCTAAGAATATAGACTATATTGATATTAAATTCAATGAGGCTTTATTAAGGGATTTGTATAAGATATATTTTAGTATATATAATTCGTAATAGAAATCTCCCATGGTAGCAATACCATGGGAGTTTATTTTTTTTTATTTATTATTGATAACTCTATTATTATCCATTACATAAGACATTACTCTTATATAGGTTTTCTTACCGATGACTTCATAAATTGCATCTTCATTATATATAAAATTTAGTTTATCTAGTACAATTGGGGAAATTCGAGAACTTACAAGATCAGTGACTTCATGGACAATCTTCTGCTCCTCAGAAGAATTTATAAAGTTCTTTTCTTTAAATACTCTATTGAGGAGAAGATAATCAGTCATTGTATCTTCAATAAGTTTATCTAAAATTTTAACTGCTTCATCATCATGTGGTGTAGTTACATGAATACTATAAGCATTGATATTATTAGTTTCTTTTTTTATTGCTAACCAAGTATTCAATTTACCAGAGCAAATAATAACAACTGCTACTACCAAGAAATACCAAGCCCATTGTAAGATAATCTCGTTCATAATAAACCTCCAATAAATACAACAAAAGAAATTGCAAAAAATGCAGCCACTGCTTTAGAAATAATATATACTCGACTAAGATCTGATTTGGTAGTTAATACATATACCATCATCCAGATAACAAGAATTCCAAATAATAAGCACTCTAATAACATTGTATTATCATATATCACATTTATCACTCCAATCTGCAATTTGATTTCTTAAATTAAGATATTGCTGAGTTTGTGTATCTCCAACTTTATCAGCGGTTTCAAGATATTTTATAATTTTCATTGCTATATCTCTTGTAATGCCATATGGATAAGTATTTAAAAAAGTTAACCAATCTCCGAAACACATAGATGGATGAATATAAAATCTCTTATCAGCATGATGAAGTTGATGAGAAGTTTTGTCTAACATTACTAAACAAATATGATGTTCTCTGTGTTCTTTCTTTAAAAGCATCACAAGTTCAAATGTAGTAATATATCCTCTAGTATTTATAATATGCTCAGTAATAATAAATGCAAGATCAAAAATATTAAGCATATTATGGTGCATTTCAATATCTGCCATATCAGATGTAATATTGCTATGTACCTGAGAACGATCCATACCAAGACTCATAATAAATGCTTTATAGTTTTTATAAGTTCTTGAAGATCTAAATCTTCTTATTGCATTTTTTAAAAACTGAGAATAAGTATCTACATCTGCTAATGTATCTCTAGTTTGATAAAATGGTTGTTCAAATGGTGTATTAGGGGATCTTAATGTTGGATTATAAAATTTATTACTTTCATTATATACGCTGACTTCGTACATTTATAGTATTCTCCTTTGGCAAGCTAAGATCAAATTGTTTGCGAGCTTTAATTAGTTTTTTTATTGCAGTCTTAAAAGTCTTTTCAATAGTAATACTATTTTCGACATCTATAATTACAGAATCTTTAAATGCTTCTATAGATGGATACTCTATAGATCTAACTCTTAATAAATTTATGAAAAAATCTTCATGAATAGAGAAGATTGGCTTTCTAATAACTAGTTCTATTACATCGAGGCTATTATCTATATTATACTTATTTCTAATCATTTTACAAGTTTCAGAATCCATAAGTCCTAATAATGGTTTATCGAAAAAATTATTTAACTCTATTCTAATCATATCTAATCACCTCTATTTAGATTATATTAATATTCTTGTTAAACTAAACTATTTTTACATCTCATTAAAACTGATATCGATGAAAGGAGAAGCTCACAAAAATGACTATCAAAAGTATTAGCGGTAAAGTATATACAGATAATCCTTTTGTAGACGAATTGATATATTACGTCAAACAAATCGCGCCTAATTGTATAATAAAAAATGAGCAGCGAGCTGATTCTTGTGAAACTGTAGAGTCATTAAAAGCTGCAGATTTATATATAGCGTGTTGTGAAGGGCGAGCTAATTTTAACTTGTTTGATAGCTTTCCTAGATCAATATTAAGAGCTGCTGGCATCCCTGAGCAGATGCTTGATAATTGTGCTAAAGATAAATCTAATATTCCATCTAAATATTATACTGCTGTAGTAAATAAAATGATGCCATATTATGTAAATAACTATAAAGAACTAAATGATTACTATAGAGTATTATCTGGATATCCTAAGATAGGTGACAGTGATTTTATTTATCTCACACCTGATATGTTTCCTGAAGATATGGAAGTAGATTATACCGTTCCAATTCACCTTCAGCCAGATAGTATTATTAGTACATTGCTAGAAAATAAAACAATCGAACGATTACAACAAGATAATCCCACTAAGGATTATCTTAAATATATTGGAAAAAATATTAGTATCTATGAAGCAAGACTTGCAAAACGATTTCAATTATTATATTATCCGAATACTGAATCTGATGTAGTTAATGCTAAGTGGAGAGATGTATATGAAGTTAATAGAGACTATATTCTAAGAACTGTATACTCTGAAGCATTTAAACAAGACTCTGATTATTATGATAATATTATTGCTATATTAATTATAATTCAAACTATGGTAGATATTATCGGAACCGTTCAAGAACATATTGCTAGAAGAGATGTATTTGATGAAAGATGCATTCAATATATCTTTGCTTCATATGGTGTTCCATACTATAATGAAATTCCTATAAAGTATCAAGTTGCAATGATGAAGAATCTCAATACTCTCTTGAAGTTTAAATCTACAAGTAAATGTATGCTAGAGATATGCTCAATATTTGGATTTGATAATATTAGGATCTTTAAGTATTTCTTATTGAGAGATAGGAAATTAGATATTAATGGTGAATATCAGTTTAACTATAAAAAAGAAACTATATACACTAAAGGTGAACCAATAACTGAAATTAAAAATAGCATTATAATAACTTCAGAAACTGAAAGTGTTAAAGTACCATTCCCATTTGAGTATTATATGGAAAAAGGTAATGCTTTTATGGTAAAAATAGGCAATACTTTATTAGCACCTGAAGAATATGTTCTTGAACAAGATACATTGATATTTAAACATCCTGAGATTATTCAGAATGCTAAAAGTATTGAATTTATTTTTTATTATAATAAAGATGGAGAAATTACTAATCCAATAGATACTAGCAAGTATCCAATAACTATAGATTCTATATCTATTCCAATTACTAAAGATAATCAGACTACATTTACTATTAATTACCCTGAGGGATTTGATATTAATGAGCATTTGATTAATGTAATTATTGGTTCATTATGGGTATCTAGTGATAGATATACCATTGATGGTAATACACTTACATTAGATGTGGACTCATTTATTGAAGAACAACTTGTAGCCGGAAGATCTGTAAATATCTTATTTATTTATGCTACGAAATTTAATATTCACTCTGCTAAGACTCAATATACTTCTCCAATCAAAACATCAAATTTCTTAATAAAATCTCCATATAATTCTTATCTCTCCGAAGGTAATACTATGTATATGAATATGGGTGGTACTTATATTAGAGATGATAGATACGGCATTACAAATGATGGTGTATTGTTTTTGGATAGTGATGATGGTATTGGTAAAGATAGAACTGTAGAGTTTAACTTTATATATGGCGAGTTTGAAACTCCTGAAATAGTAGATTATAGAAAAGATGTAATCGCTACAGAATCAAATCAGACTGAATTTATAATACCATTTCCATTCGAGAATTATTTAGATCGTGGATATCAGATGTATGTCTCCGTAGGTCTTACTGAGTTATATGACTATCAATATCATGTACTCAAAGATAAATTTATTTTCTCTGATAGCAGTATCTATATATCTAAAGGAGAAGTAATTCATTTCAGATTCATTTATCCTAAAGATTTTGTTAATGACTTATTTAAAACTAAATTTGTTAAAGCTACAGTAAATAAACAGAGAGAGTTTGATATTCCATGGCCATATCCCAAATATCTTGAACGAAATAATATATTAATTTTACAGAATAATGGTAAAATTATCAAGAAATCTCAATATGAGATTATCGGTGATAAGCTTTATATTTATAAAATATCTGATTCTATAAATTTAAATGATGAATTAGTATTCTGTTTCTATTATAGAGCTTATAATAAATATAATATAGCTATAACTCAATCATCTTCTACAAGATTAATTGAAGCTCAAAAAGGTTTTGCTATAGAATTCCCATTTTCAGATTATATGAGTACTAATAATTGTTTCTTTGTAACTATAGGTAGTACATTTATTGATAAATCTAGATATAAGATCACTAATGGTACGTTATACTTTACAGATGATACTGTAATAGATGTCGGTAGAGATGTAACATTTACATTTGTTTATAATACCATTTACAAAGATAATACTAAGTTCGTAAACTCTGACAGTATATCAAATGATATATCTAAAGAAGATGATCTGTCTGTCTTAATACCTTGGCCATATCCAAATTTCTTATCTTTCGAAGGAAATTTCATGACAGTCATTTTAGGAGATCATATTCTAGAAGAAACTGACTATGATATATTTGAAGATAGATTATATGTAGAAAATTTCAGAGAATTAATTAAACAATATGGATCAAATATTAGATTTGAATTTCATTATTCTAGATTAACTGAAGATACTGTTCTAGTAGATGATGACGTTAGAAACTATGGATTGAAATTTGTTAAAGTTCCATTAGTAGATGATATTGATACATATATTAAAAATAAGAGTAATTATGTAGACTATGACCCATTGACTGTTGGAGATCCATTATGGGATGGAGAATATTTACATGAGGAAATTAAGAAAAAGATTCTAGAAACTGAATTCTCTTATACTAGAACTAAATATATCTCTATAGATAATATCGAAGATATGACTCGAAATATGTTTGATATGCCATACTTCTTCAATATGTTTTTCGATGATGTAAAACTCGAAGACAGATTATTCTTAGAGATACCATATATTAAACTGAATAAGAATTTCCGCTTAAATGATACATTTGTATTTATGATAGTAATGGCATTTGAATATAATAATTTGGATGATACTATTATGGATAGCATGGGTAAGATGCTTTATCTTAGAGGATTTAATTTCCGTGCAGATATAGCAGAAATTCAGACTTATTTATATAATAAGAGTGCAAATACTTATAATGCTAAGAATACTCACTTAGATCAATTCATTATTCCTCATACTGCGATTCGTTCTTATAAACAACTCTTTAAGATATTTACAACTAATATCGAAGTGAGAAATTTTGTTACTAAGTCAATGTATGAAGCTGATAATAAGAGAATATATGATATATTTAAAAAGATCTATGATTCTATTCTTAGATTAGAGTATACTAGAACATTCTTTAGTGTAGCAGACGGTTCTGGTAATTTATGCGAGACTTATACTGAGTTTTTAAAATATAGAGATAGAGATCTTTATAATAAAATTGTCAGTGTAAGAAATATCGGTGATGAGAATACTAGAAAGAACACTATTCTCGAAATAATGAATAATGTTACAAGTTCGCTATCTGAATATATTGATACTGATGAATATCGTTATATATTTGCCAAATTCCCAGGTATGGATACTGATGCAATAAAACGCTATGTAAGATTAATGATTGAATTCTTTAAATCTTATAAGGTTGAATTAGTTGGTATTAATACTATATATACATTTAGCGATAAGTTCGATAATATGGTAAAACCAATAGATGAATTATTCGAGTTTACTAGTAATTTCCTTGAAGATGAATATATCATTGCAAGAGATTTCATAGAATCTCATGTAAAGAAAAATCCAAAAGATTTTATTCAACTAAGAGAAAGAATATATAGAGATATTACTCATTGGGTTGAACGCTACTATAGTGATGACAATGCAACTAATAGAATTAGAGAAGTATTCTATGATTTGTTAATTCATTTACTTATGAAAGATCCGATTACTGAGTCTGTCATTGACAAATTCTATGATTTCCATACTGAATATAAAACTTCAACAGCTGTTAATGTTATTGCTACAGCTACAAATATATCTAAACCAAACCCAGAAGAATGTATAAATCCTCTTGATAGAATTTATATACATACTAATTCCTAAAAACATTAAGATAAATCTAAAATAATGATTTGGAGGTATAAGAAATGAGCATCCCTATTATAGGATCTAATGATAAAACGTTATTTGTAAATGATGGTATGAGTGCTCGTGATACTCATAAGATTCATCGACTTGGTGATACTGATATTGAAATTAGATGCCAAGAAACTGGAGAACTTATTTGGAAAGGTCATAATAAAGTAATTCTTCCAGGTGCTGGTTATTTAGCTCGTCTTATGTTTGACTTGGCTAATACTTCTGAAATTACTCCTTCTTATAATACTGCTATTGGTCTTCAAAATTCTGTATATGAATCTGCAACTAGTTTAAATAAAACTTTCTTATTCTGTGTTGGTACTTCTGGTTGTGGTCGTGAGAATTCTCAGATTTTTGATGTTGATTATGCTAAATGGATTGCTCCAGCTGATATGGTTCCATTTAGATATCCATTAAGCAATGCTGATATTGATAATAGCCTTAGAGATAAATACTTTGGTCGAAAAGCTGTCGGTGATCGAATTGCTTATTACTTTAAGAAATTTGAAACCGAACCTGTATTAGTACAACAATATATTGATGGCACTCCTATAGACTCTAATGTGTATACTAATGAAAAGTCTGAAGAAATTGAAACTTATGTAGAAATTCGTCTTGCTATCACTAAAGAAGATTGCCGTGATTTCTTCATTTCTACTACTGGTATCAATGATGCTCGTATTAATACTATTTCTTTGTGTACTGCATGGGCTAAGAACTTTAAAGACACTGATGAGGTAACTCGTGTATACTATCAAGATATCAGACCTATTACAAGATTAAACTTCTCTAATGAATCTTTGATCGATTTGTCCAAAGGTATTGATATTATCTACCATGTATATTTTTAATATATACATAACTAAATATTAATTGTAGAGAAATCTATAATTAAAATACATGCTTCAATTTCTTAATTTAAGTTCCCTGTACCCCGCAATTTTTTTTAGGAACTCGCTTTTATTTTACTCAATATTTTCCACCTACTTACCACACAAGTTTTTAAACTCTAATTCCTAACACATTCATCAAAACGCAAGAACTCCCATACCGTTACTGGTATGGGAGCTTCTTGTCTATTTTTTTAATCTTTTTCATTCAAACCAAATGCTTCCATATAATTAATCTTAGTTCTAACTACCTGAGAGTCATGGAAAGATTTCATGGAAATATTTTTTAACTTAGATGCTACCTGAGGAAGAGATGCGCCAATATTTACAATACCTAATCTTTTAAAAAGATTACCAGCACATACTTGACATAAACCATTCTTTTGTTCACATAAAGAACTAAATCTCATCTTAACTTTCTTACCTAAATATTTAGGAATATTTTCAGATGTAAGCTCTACTAATTTACCATTGTCTACAACAAAATTATATTTATTAGCTTCAATATTATCATCGGTAAGAGTAATCTCAACAGTTCTTTTAGTATGACAATCTTGAGCAGTAATAGTTAAATGCTGATAAGCTACCAAAAGCAATTTCTCCCAATAACCACCCAACTCAGTCTTCTTAGCACGAGCATAAGGACCAGCAGCAAGAGAGTTTGCCATTGCTGCATAATCTTCAGATTTAATACCATCCATATAGCTAGACATTACGATATTATATCCTTTATTGGGATCAGGATCTTTGATAATGCCTTTCATGATAAACATATTTTTGAAGTTATTGCCGATATCACCAACTGCATCACTTTTAAACATATCCATAGATGGATCATCTTTAAGAGTTTCTTCTGCAAGTGCTAATAACTCATCTTGAATCTTTTGAGTTACATGAGTATCACCAGCATCTAATTCTTTTCTATATTTCTTAACTAATTCTTTTTTCTTATCTTCAACGATTTTAGTTATTGTAAGCATTTTCATAGTATAAGATGCAGATAAGAATGTTGCATATGGCATAAACTTATTAAGCTTCTTGATATAGACTTTATAAGCATCTATTGATAATCTATCTTCAAGAATAGCTTCAGAAATTTTAGTTTTAAATTTCTTAGCCATCTTCTTTCCGAATGTATCATTAACATAGTGGAATATATCAAAGAGATCTTTCTCTACAAATGCTTTATTAAATACCCATAATCCGACAGTCGTTTTAAAAGCATTTTTATTACGTTTTCCCTCAGGCCCATAAGAATTAGGTGGTATGGTTACAATATCATATGGATAAAATCTAGGACTACCTTTAAATTCACCAAAAGCCTCTGCAATAAAAGACTTTTCTAAACATCTCTCTTCGGTTAGTTCTAATAAATATTTTATATCTTCAGGATTTGTCACTATTCTAGCTTTACGCATATTTAACTAAACCTCCAATCTCAGAATTACTATGATGTGAACCAATTAGCTCGTTAATTATATATTATAAAAGTATAAAGTGCTTGAAGTAGATAAAAATAGACTTCAAAACACTCATATAATAAAGGAGGGTTCAACTATGAACGATTATTCAAAAGTTTTGAAAACAGAAATTGAAAAGAGGATGGCCATCAAATCACTGACATTTGCTAACGGTGTAGATGAATTTGTGAAAATGGTGGCTAACAAACTTACTGAGACAATGAAAGAAGATCATCTTAAATATGACTCTTGGCTAACCATGGCAACTATGGGTATTCCATTTGTTATTGACGAAGAGATGTTGGAGCTTTCTATGCAAGATGTATTCTGGGGAATCATTGAGCATTTCATAGATACTAAAACTGATGCAGTTACTATGGCAGTTATACTCACTAAAATGAAGAATCATATTTATAACTTCATGACTAAAGATGAAGTGGCTGCGAATTTAGCATTGCTGAAAAAGCAAGATAAGAAATATGAAAGAATTGTCATTAATTTCATTGGAGATACTGAAGCTCCGAGAAATGAAATGGCGCTGTATTGTGTAATTAACAATATTGATATCTTCAGATTGAAGAATGAAGATGATAATAAAGAATTTAAATATGATAGATTCACTATTAATAATCTTCTAAAGAATGATGCTGAAGAAAAGCTTTGGGATTTGATTAATGTAGCAGTCTTATTCCAAAGAAATAAGTTTATGTATAAACTCATCGAAGCAGCTAAACAAAATTACAGAGAAGGAAAATTTGATATTAGTATTCTTATTAATCTCATTGTAAGAGCTGAAGAATTCCATGGTATCAATTGTTCTGTATTGTTAAAGACTGCATGTAAACTTGAATTTTAAGGAGATGGAATTACATGGCACAATTAAATATTAGAACACAATCAAAAATCTACGATCCAAATTTTAGATATGACACTCATATTGAAATTCTGGATATGGATGAAGAATGTATAAAAGATATTATTCATGGTAATGGATTTTATATTGAAGAACCACAATCTATTAAGAAAGATTTAAAGAGTGAAAACTCTATCTTCTCTAGTAGATTTGGCGCTCTTACTGGTGATGATACATTTGTAGATAGATATAGATGTGAATGTGGTTTTATGAGAAATCGTATCAATCATGGTCGTATCTGTCCGAACTGTGGAACTCAAGTCAAATATATTGATGATAATTTTGAGTATTTTGGCTGGTGTGTTCTGAAACAAAAATATCATATTATTCATCCAAATCTCTTTAAATCTATCGAGGCACTTGTTGGAGCTTCGAAGCTTGATAATATTCTCAATGGTGAAGAAGAGAAGACGGAAGATGGTTTCAAAAAAGAGTCTGTAGAAAAACTAGCAGATGAACCATTCTATAGAATTGGTATGCTGGAATTCTATAATAGATTTAATGAGATCATGTATTATTATATGAAGAAGAATGCTAATAATGCTAGTAAGCGAGCATACTACGATCATATAATGTTTAACCGTGATAAAGTGTTTATTCACTCTATTCCAGTATATACAACTCATTTAAGACCTGTAAGAGTTGAAGGTGAGAATCTTGTATTCGAGGGTACTAATGCAATCTATAATATGATTGCTAAATTAGTTTGTCAGACTAATAGAGATGATTTAAAGATCTTTAGAAAGACTAAACTTAAAAAGGTTCTCCTTTATCAGCTTCAAAAGAAAGTCATGGAGTTATATAAAGAGATTGAAAATATCTTAGCTAAAAAGAAAGGTGTAATTCGTAATCTTTTTGGTGGTAGATATAACTTTACATCTCGCTCAGTAATTGTATCAAATCCTAAATTACGTATTGATCAAATTATCTTGTCTTATCATGTATTGGTAAAGGTTATGCAACAAACCATTATCAATATTATCAAAAAGACTTATAATGTAAATTTATCTGTAGCTTATGATATTTGGTATAAAGCTGTACTAGAGGTTAACCCTCGTGTAGTAGATATTATTAGAAATATTATCAAAGCTTCTCCTGAAGGTATTCCATTTATTATAAATCGAAATCCTAGTATTAACTATGGTTCAATCTTACAGATGTATTGTGTTGATATTAATTTCGAGCATACAATGGAAATCCCTTTACAAATCTTAGAACCTCTCGCTGCTGATTAACTCACTAAAAACAAAGTCATTGTATATGGTAACATGTGCAATTCATTGCTCTAATTGCTGGAAACTGCTAAAGTCTATAACGCTATATAATAGCCACGAAAGTAGAAACAAGTTTATAGAATGATCTATGCTGAAATAAAAGCTTATATAAATATATAAGTGCTAAGGATTACTAACAATGCACAACCAGCAGCTAAGACTATTAGAAATAATAGTAAAGTTCAACGACTATTTATGTAGAATATAAGCATATTCGAAATGGGCAACTCCAGATATTTCTGGATGTGATATAGTCTGACCTATATAGAGATATATAGAAGTTCATAAGAGAACTGCATAGATTAGCGACCTATGTGAACAATGTGTTTGACGGCGATTGTCTTAATATTTTATATCTCATAAATAAGGAGTATATTGCAAGAAGTGAAAGAGTATTCAATCCTAGGAATGCAATGTATATCTCTAAAAATGATGGTATGTTTAATAATGATATTAATCATTGTAAAGATATTTTAGTTACAATGAATAGTTTTATAAATCTTTCTAGAGAAGCATATTCTCAGGAAGATATTATGGCTATTAAAAATTGTCTGAAACAATAGGAGAATAATATGTACGAATTAGCTAGATATATTTCTGATAATCTAAGACCTGGAGATATTATTGTTGTAAGAGATTACACTGGTGATGACAAAGTACAATGTGAGGTTATTCGTGTAGAATATAATTATATGGGTACTGAAGGACGTAATAAGGTTTTGGTTAAAGCATTTGATCAAGACCGCAATGTTGAATTCGATGATATCACTGGTGAAGAATACTTTACAATCGTAATGCAACAGATCGATTTGTAAAAACTATGACCCATAGCAGCATTGCTATGGGTCTATTTTTTTTATCTTTTTACATGCTATTAATAAAGGAGGTTACAGAAATGAGACCAGATAAAATAGAAGCTAGTTCTATAGAACTCTCAGATATTAATAAATTCAAACCATTGAAATTTGGTAGAGTTCAAAAGATTAAATTGTTATCTTCGTTATGTACTCCATCATATGTACATGCATACTCATTGTGTATTGGGTATATGAAGAAATGGTTCTTAGACTATTTTCCAGAAAATTATTTTAAGACTATATATATTGAAGGAAAGCACGTAATTGATGAGTATAAAAAATATAGCAATAAAGAATTAATTAAACGTGCAAAGCCAGCTCTTGCTATAGTACCGAATCCGGATTTACAATTTGATAATGAAAACTTAAATTGGAAATTTGGTGATATTAATATGAATAGTAGAATCACCAATAATAGAGATGTATTCTTTTCAGATAGAGAACGAAATATCTATATAGGCTGTATTAATGAGTTAATGCTTATAAATTTTAATTATAAGATGAAAGTTAATACTAAAGCTAAACAGATAGATTTATTTAAGTTCTTGCAGTTCAATGTTGGTGATCGTGGCACAACATCTGGTAGCTATGCAGATATGGATTTCCATTTACCATATGATCTTATGATACAATTAGCTAAAGATGCTGGATTTCAAGTAATGCAAGATGGTACAATTCCTAAAATAATTGAATTCTTAAATTATTTGAATACTCATTCTACTTGTCCGATAATTTGTAAATTGAGAAATATAAATGGTAAGAATGAGTTCTTTGTAAGACAAGTTAATTATATTCATATTAGAGAGCCTGAGGAAATATCTGTAGATGATGGTGAACGTCAAGGCTTCATAAGTTCTAATTATATACTAGAGTATGCTGTCGAAGTACGTTTTCCCGCACCAATGTATTATAGATACTTCTCAGAAATTCAACATGACCAAATTAAAGAATTAGATGCTGATGGTAATATTACGGCATATTATACTAGCTTTGATAATATTCCTCAGAAGAATCTTAATGGATGGGATAGATTAATTACCACAGATTGTGAATGTGAAGATTTAGATACTCCATTAGAAATAGATTTGACTGAGTTGTTTGATGGTACTAACTTACTAGAGGTTAAAGACTTCATTTTAAAACAACATTTAAATCCCGCAGTATTCATAGAGCTTAAATTATTTAATAATGGTCAAGAGTGTCCGATAGTTATAGACTGGGAAACTATGGTATTAAAAACTATTGGTTTAGTATTGGCTAGAAAATCTCGTATAGCTGTATATATAGATTACAACTTCTTAAATACTCAGACTGCTAATATTAGAGAATATTATTCTAATAAACAAATAGACATTTAAGCCAGCAAAAAGCCCGTAGGTTTTAAAACCTACGGGACATTTTTGCTTTAAGGAATGTGTGGTTGAATTACATGACAAACAAAATTAACTTGAGATAACCCTAAGAGAAATTGGTGCGCCCACTAGGACTCGAACCTAGGACCAGACGGTTATGAGCCGCCAGCTCTACCACTGAGCTATAGGCGCACAATTAATAAATAGTTCTATAATATTTTATTTATAATTTTAGAATAACGTTAAATTAATTTTAAGATATATAAGGAGGTCTAATATTATGAATGATGGAATTGCTTGCAATTGCGCTCCCGTGTTAAAAAGAACTAAATGTAATGAACGAAACCATACTAACTTTAAGTTAGCCGAATATGCCGTAAAGAATTATAGTTGGTTCTTTATTGATGATAGATATGAAACTAGAAGATTTAATGATTCTTTTAATTCTATCATCTACTCTGGTAAACGGTATACTGAGACTATGGACAAATACATGTACGTATTGTCAGAAGTTGTTTACAACATATTAATTAGTAATGGTAAAAATGGTTTAGATGAACTTATAAAATATCGTTGTGGATTATTAGACACTGCGATGACAGCTATTAAAAATAAATGCCCATTCTATAAAGATGAATTCATTTCTATGTCTTATAATAGAAATCAATTATTTAAATTAATTGAAATAGTTGAAAGCTTTAATATTGTTCAAGATATAAATTATGGAGATTTTGACCAAATTAAAGCTAGAGAATTGATTCTAGATGTGGCTAAGTATTGCCCATTTATTTATATTAGATCTAACAGTATTTTTAAAAATACTGAATATATTTATGATAATATGCGTTTAGATAGAAAAGAAGCTATAGAAAGGAGTTAGCTGCTATGAGCGAAGAAGAAATAGTTAAAAAAATAGCTAGCATTATCGAAAGAGTTCAACCAGATTATACAAAATGGAAAAGCTGTTATGATTATGCTGACAGTCATGGTTCTCAACATTTAGCTGAAGAGTGTAGTAGAGCAGAAGAGCTATTCGACGAATTCGACGAAGACTATCCTGATTATGAAATGCTCTGTAGACTCTCAGAAGAATGTCCAGATCTTTATGTTAAAGCTGTTGATATTGCAAATTACTAAATAAATTAGAGGATGGAATTGCTTCCATCCTCTATCTTTTTTCATTTGTAATTCCGTTTTTTTTGATTATATATTATTATTGTGAATAAGAAATAGTATTCCATAATCTATTTCGCCTGTCAGTAATAACAAAAATCTATGATACTGATAGGTTAACCTGAGGAGGTGTTTAATTATGGAAAACGTAATCGTAAATAACAGTAAGCTAGCTGAGAAGATTAGAAAGGTTAATTTTAATCGAATTCCAATGACGGTCACCAATGCTAACTATGAAATGTATAAATATACTATTATGGCACTTGCATTAATGACAATTACAAATAATATTGACATTGATAGGGTAAAATTGGAAGTTCTCAAATCTGCAGTTGCTATCGAATCTGATAGTACATTGAAAGAAATGGTAAATGCTGGTCAAGAAGAAGAAGTCTTTATTCCGACAATCATTGATATAGCAGCATCTACTGGTAGTATTATTAGACAGTTTAAAAATGTTGTCTTCCGTAATGGGAAGGCAAGAAGATGGTTCATTAGTATGGCCAGAAAGGAAGCGTTGAATTACGCTGACTAAAAATATTAGGGATCTTCGGATCCCTTTTATTTTTTTATTTGTAGTACTTAATTAAGATATAATCGAACTTTACAGTTCTAGTAGTACCAGTACACTTGACCACACAAGAATCATTATATTTTTCAACCCAGAGCATTCCAACATCCTCTGGTCTGGTAGTAAATGTAATGTTCACAGCATAGTTTGTACCACCCATAGTATGTAAAATAACAGCACCTTCGATGCTATTTAAAATACCAGACCCACAGATGATTTCATCTTGATCTTTTTTACCATTCCAATTTTTTATATCATAATCAGTAACAAATCGATTATTCGCGTCTTGGGCTATGATATTGGGAGCATGATGCTCTGGATGGATATAGTTATTAGCATTCTCTTCGATAGTATCTAATTTAGCTTTATCTTCTTTAGTCATAAGACCACTTGTAGTCGTAGTAACTTCAGAAGCACCAGCTTTAGAGTTCCAATCAATAATTTGTGCATCAGTTACAAATCTATGCTCAGCATCTTGAGTGATAATAGTTGCATCATGAAAGGTCGGATGAACATAATAGTTTGCATTAAATTCTACAGAATTAAGTTTATGCTTATCAGATTTAGATAAAAGACCATCGAGATTTTCAGATGCTAAGTTATTATTAGCTTTCTTAGACCAATAATCTTTTTCAGCATCAGTTACGAATCTATTATTTTCATTTTGAGCAATTTTAGATGGATCGAATTGTTCAGGTTCGATATAGTTTGTAGCACCTTCTTCAATACCATCTAATTTATATTTGTCTTCTTTAGACATAAGACCATTAGAATTATATGTAGCATTAACTTTATCTGCTTTATTATTCCAATAATCTATCCAAGCATTCCATACATGAAGATTACCATCGCCACCTGGATGCTCATAGAAGTTTGCATTTTCTTCAACAGTATCAAGTTTAGTCTTATCTTCTTTAGACATAAGACCATCTAATTCATGAGTTGCTAAAGGAATAGCATTAGCAGAAATACCAACCCATTCTTCACCATCGAAACGATAAGTAATACCAGAATCTAATACGTTAACTGTCCAACCAGCATATGGATCTGGATAAGTAATAGCCAAATCATCATAAGTTTGAACTGCTTCTTTCCAGTCATTATTAAATTCAATCATTGCAAATTTATTATCAATTTCAGCTTTAGTGTATTTATCAAACCAATTTAATCTATCAACCTCTGTACAGTGTACACTAGCATCATTAATATGAGCATTCAAATTGCTTTGAACAATATTAGCTTTAGTTTGAGATCCCTCAGTGGTTTCCTTGTTATCCCATTTAGCTTTTTCGGTTTCAGTAACGTGGATAGCACTATTTGCAGTATGCTTAGTAAGCTCTACATAATAATCAGTCCACATCCTACGCTCTTCTTCAGTAATGTGAATAATTTTATTATTTATATGACTCAAGATACCATCCTTATTTTCAATGATAGATAAAACATCGACAGATGGGATTTCACTATCATGAATTCTAATACCTGTAGTATCGGTAAACATTGCTAAGTTACCATTTACTACTGGATATTTACGGTCAGTTGTTTGTACGACTTTTCTAAAAATCAATGGTTCCATAATATTAACACCGATCCTTCTTAAATTATTGAGCTATATCTAGCTTACCAGTTTTCTTTTTATAATAATTAGAAAACTCTAATATTGGACTTAGTTTTTCAGCTAAATATTTTAAATGAACTTTTTTTTCTTTAAGTTCCTCTTTAGTAAAATTATCTTCACTAAATTCGGCGAAAATAAATCCCATACATCTATTTTCCATATCATATATAGAATATAGAATGCATGTTTTCTCAGTTCCTTGTAAAAGCAATTTGTTAAGAAAT
>NFZD01007553.1_pt1 | contig 17191 bp, 27 predicted proteins | sample 1095381 | NCBI WGS metagenome assembly NFZD01 (sample SAMN03609891, study PRJNA323583) | gut metagenome | isolation source: feces | host: Rattus norvegicus | place: Denmark: Riget | collected 2013 | reverse complement strand
TTCTTCAAATTTTATATTGGCATTTTCAGGTTCAAAATATAATTTATTATTTATAAAAGAACTATTTGTAAAATCTTTACCATATATTTGATATGCCATTCTGAAATCAAAGTTTCCTTCATTTCCATATTCATCTTTTAAATACGTTATTTTACTAGAATCAACATCATAATGGAATATCCACTATTCTACTGAAACATCCATACTATGATTAAATGCTCTATCTAAACTGACAATATTTTTAATAGTATTAGTTGAAATACACTATACTTTAATTAAACATGAAGCATTTGTATTTGGTTGATATATTAAATTATAAATACCATTATTTGAACCATTTATATCAGTACTCTTATAATATTCTGTGTGGGATGTTACCTCACGTATTAAAACATCAGCCACTTCAGATGTATCATCTGTATAATTACTTATATTAGGTATACTTGAATTTATATTATTTAAACTAGAACTTATTACACCAATACTTGTTGAAAACTAATCTCGCAGCTCATAATATTTTAATAACTCCTAAATATTGACATATTCTTTAGTGTCTATTGTATAATGTTGAAATTTATATATTGGTTTATTATCTCCTGGATGTATTGGATTTGTAATAAAATTTTTATTATAATTTATATTTACACATACATCTAAATAATTAGAACCAAGACAGGTGTCAGATACATTGGTCTTAGCTACTCCTATGCCTACATAAGTTCTTTCATCTAAAGTAGATACATCAAATCTAATTGGTAGATGTTTTCCAACAGATCTACGTTTAATTATATAACTACTATTTGTATCTTTACTTTTTTCAGCCTATTCATAATATAATGTATCAATATTAGTAATAGGAGAAATTTTTTCAAAATCTTTATTTAAATACTATGCCTTTTTACTAGTAAACATTTTTAATAAATTAATTTAATATTTTATCACCATTTCTTTTTCGGACACCCATCAATAGATTTACCATTTTCATCTAGAGGAAAATCAACTCTAATTTTTGCTTTTAATACACAACCACATATTTCACATATTCCATTATTGTTATGTTTACAACAATTACATACAGCCAGTCTTTCTTTTGCTTGATATTTGGTTTTCCCTGAAATAATATTCCAAATCCAGACTGAATACCCTGCAATAATATAAAAAATGTGTTTAATATAGTCTTTCATTATGCCATCCATTCTACTTTTCCTTCATATAATGTTGAGTTTTCTGCTGCACCATTATTATCAATTATAATTGCAAAATATCTTTCTGATGCAGGAATTGACATAATCTATGTAGCTTTATCTCCACTAATATAAAAAGATAAAGAACCATTTATTAAATTAGTATTTATGTTGTCAAAGCTTGGGATAATACTAATTATATTATGATTTAAGCCTGGAAATACCATTTTATATGTATATGGTCCGGATAAATCATATGGTGTTCTAGTATTATCACTATTTAATTGAAATAATTTAATCATATAATTAGAACCCATTCTATTTAATCTAATGGTCATTTGACCTTGTCTATAAATATTATTAGTACCATTAGTCACCACTAATTCTGTAACATTATAGAATTCACGAATAATTTGTGGACTCTGAGATTGCTGGCTAACCATATTTACATTCATTTCTTGCTTTTCTATTTTATTTACTATTTTATAATTAATAATATTTGAAGTATCTATTTGAGTTAAAACATATTTGTATGGATTTTTAATTGTCATTGATGCTGAACGAACAATATCAGTGTTATTCATTCTATTATATAGATGGCAATTATATTGAACGACTATAGATTTGCAATTTGCATTTAATCGTTCTTTAATATACGGAACAAATTTAGAAATATAAAAAGCTCCATCATTTGCAGTTTTAAAACTATAATCAATGGTATTTGTAAAGAAATCTGTATATGATTCATAACTGGTATTAGAATCATCTAAATGATATATTTTATCGTATATGTATGTTACTGATAACTCATTAATAACTATCCATTTACAAGGAATTTTAGTATAATCACCACCATACATTTCGATAAAGTCATCCATATTTTCATTAGCAGAATCATATTCACTATAATTAATTAATGGAATTTCTCCGGTATCAATTTTTCCCATTATATCTAAATTAATTGGCTCTATATTATTTCCATCTCCGAATGTTGGATAATATATAATAGAATGGGTTGCGACATCTTCGTATAATTTAACTCCTATATTATTAGAATTTGATTCTGGATAAATAGACATTTCTTTATCAGCATCCAAAATAAATTCAGATGGCCCTAATGAATTGCTTTTGTCTTCTAATATAATATTATCCTATTGTACTGTTGCGAATTCAACAATTATATTAGAATATCTATCAATACTTCCTCTTAAATAATAAATTTCTTCATTATCATCAATATACTTATAAACATAATCAATATTACGTTTATTAATAGCAATATCTTGAGCAGATGGAAATTTAATTTCAATATATCTATCATAGAATTTACTATTTAAATACAATGGATTTTCTAACCAATGAATATGGTCTTTTAATTCTTCTTTAGGCATATACCAATTCAATAGATAGATATAATCATCCACACGTTTAACAATATCATCTCCAGTATCATTTTTACCAGAAACTTTAATAACTTTACCACGAACTTTAATAGAATATCCACCAATATTATTCATTACATACCCGGTTAGAATATAAAGACGTATAGTATCACAGTAAATTTGATCTTCTCGTTCTTCATTTCTGTTAGAATCCATAATTAACTTACCAATTTGAAATTCTGAATTCTCAAGATATATATTATGACCATATGGAGAATCAATAGTATTATTAGCTACGTCAATAGACGAATCAATACCTCCGTAATGCTAAGTAAATTTATCATTTTTCTAATATAATGCAGATTGAATATTATTATTTAATAAACAATATTGGTTTCTATCTACGCCTTCATACATTATATAATTTATGTTAGAACCCGTACTATTTCTAGTTATAACATATTGGTCTGTTTTATATTCTAATAATATTTGGTTTGTTACTTGATAATATTTTGATTGAACTGCCATAATTAACCTTATATAATTATTATTTTATTATTTATTTTAATAAATTAAAGACCACCAATTTCTTGGTGGTCTTTAATAACTATTTACATAAAAATTATTTTCTACCTGGACGAATATCTCTATTGTATCTTTCATTTAAAAATTTAGTAAATCCTCCAGCTCTTTTATAGTTGCGAGCTTCATTTACTTTTTTATTAGCTTCACTGCTTTCACCACATTGTTTTCCTTCACATTGACATGGTTTTTTTCCACATTTAGGACAAACTTCGCCTTCAGAACATCCTTCGCCTTCATTCGCCTTTTTAGATTCAAGAGCTTGTGGTTTTTCTTTATTATCTTTAATTTTTTCTCCAAATGTTTTACGAATTTCATTAGCAAGAAAATTTGCGGTATATTGCACATCTTCATTTTGAAGTTCGACTAATTTTTGTTGAAGATTTTTATCTAAACCACGATTAAGAATTGCATTTGCTAATTGAACAACATTAGCAATTTTTGCTGGATTTTCTCCAATTTTTTCAGATTTAACTAATTTTACCATACCACGAATAACACCGGCCCAATCTTCAGCTGTTGCATTTTTTGTGATATTTTGAATTTGTTTATCTTTTTTAACCAATTCGAGAAGTTTATCTGCAACCTCAGTGTCATCAAATTGGAAATCCTCATTAAGAGCTTTTTTCAATTCACGAGAAACATTATTAATAATGCTTTCATATAATTTTCTTTTATTCATATTATATATTAATATATTTTATTTTTAATCATCAAGTCCTTCAAAATGATAGTTATTATAAATTACTTCCATTTGTTTTGGGGATCTATAGACTGTGCCTAATTTAGGATCGTTTAATACTACTGCCATACGATTTAATTCGGCATCAATTTTCTTACGTCTTTCAATTTCTTCTTTAGAAAGATTTGTGGGAGCCCCGGTCCAAATATCCCAATCATATAATAATTTCATCATGGTATTCAAACTTCCGCCAGTTTCATCATCGCCAGCCTCATCTAATAGATCTTCATATAAATGTTTATTCCAAACAATAGATAAATTTTCTCCATCATCTGTTATTTCAGCTGTTCCCTTTTTATATTTTGGTCCAAAAATATTTTCACATACCTCATCATCCCATTCCATAATTTGAATCATTAGTTCTAAAAAGGATTTAGTAAGAATTCTGCCATTTTCTGGTTTTGGAAATTGAATATAATTATAAATTGTGCCATTATTATCGGCAACTTGACGTTTAGCTACCCATCTTTCTAATTTTTCAAAATTAGCAAATATATAACTATTTACATAGTTTTGCCATCTTTCTGATTTATTTCTTATCATTATTTTCTTTTAAATATATTTTTTATTTTATCAAATAAAGATTTTTTAGGTTCTTCTTTAAGAAGTTTTCGGATCTCTATAAAATCTAAGTTTTCTGTATAATATTTTGGAATGTTTTTAGATTTATCTTCAATGATAACAGTTAATGTTGCATACCATACACCATTGTGTCTAGTATTATCAACTTTAAATGGAAGCTAAATAGCCTCTTCAGACGGAAGAGATTTCTTTGCAATTTTATCATTTAAATATGCATATGATTTTATAGCAATAACTTCACCAATTTTATTATTGTTAGTTAAAACCATATCACCAATTTTAATATCCTAAAAACTAATCTTTGTTTTTGTCATTATATAAAATCTCCTTTTATTATTTATTATTTTTAATTTAGAGTTTTTTATCAATATTTTTAAATATTGTTGCAAACATCTTTTCAAGAGAAGTCGTATTTAATAAATCTACATTTGGTTTATTATCATAGTTGAATTCATTATTTACTATATAATCTATTTTATATTTTGATTCACCACATGAGGATAAAATTAAATTTTTTTCTCTATCACTACAACAACCTAAATTAGGTATAGTTATATTATAACCATTTTCAATAATATATGCAATCATTTTTATAAATTTATATAATTGAGCATATGTATTAATTTTTAATGGACATTCATCAACCTGTAATGGAACATAACTTCCGGAATATCCATATCCACCTTCAATATAATTATAATTGTATGCATATGCTCCAAGTGGCTTTGGCTAAGATAATTGATGCCCATCTCCACTTTTTTCTATTTCTTTATTGCGATCATCAACAACTAATATATTTAACAAATAAACAAAACGTTGTAATAATGCAAATTTATTATATGCATGAATATCTTCTGATTCCGTACTATTTTTAGATGCTTGAATATCTCCAATCTACCGATAACGATATCTTCCAAAACAACTAATAACTGCATTTGCTAAACGAATAGTGTCTTCAGATTTATTATTTAATCTAGAAACATCAGCTTGACAACTATGCTAATCATTAGTTTGAAGAACCTTTAATCCCGTCATAAGTTTTTTCAATAATTGTACCTCTTCTTTAGTTAATCCATCAAAAACTTCAATAGTAAAACCATCAGTTGGAGTATTATTTGTTTTTTCTGTACATGCATATTTTATTTCAAGTTCGCCTGATGTAAAAATATCTTGGAACAAGTAATATTTTGTAATTGGTCTGCAATGAATTCTGTCAAAATGTTCATCTAATAAATTTATAAATTTATATAAATTATCTAAGAATTCAGCTTCATATTTTTCGACTAATTTGTCAACATCAATTCCATTATCTTTTAATATCAAATCAATAATAGGCAAATCAAATTTTCTATATGGATCATTTGATTTTCTTTCTTTAAACATTGTTTTAGTTGATAATAAATTTGGAGCCTTCTAATTAATACTTTCAAAATGCTCAATAACATCTTTAGAAAACATATTTTGAATTTTTTCTTTGCATTTTTCTTCAATATCTGACATTTGTTTTTTCTATTCTATTTCAATTCCTTTCTTTTCATTAATCAATTCTTTAAACTCTACTAATAAATCTTCATAGTTTTCCTTTATAAATTGAAAATTAAATTCAGTTATAACTTTAGCTCCCTATTCACAAAATAATACAACTAATTTTATAAAATCTTCAAATGTCTCAAATGCATTATAATATAAATAAACTTCGGCACCATTGAACGTATTTTTAAATCCTGTTAAATGCTCAATAAAATTATGTGGTATTTTTACTTGTGGATCTATATCAGTAAAAGAATTTTTATTAGGTGTTGCCATTGGATAATAATATGCCGTCTTATTCCATATACAGCGATATAATGAAATGCTACCTTTAACATTTTTAAATTCATCAGGTATTTCAATTTTATTGATAATTTCTTCAGGAGTTTCTTTATAACTATATGCCATGTCTACGTAAATATCCGCAATATAAACAGGTCCATCATTAAATTCTTCACATATTTTAATTAATGGATAACTTATATTAAAATATTTAAAAACTGCAAAAGATGAACAGTTTCCTATTAACAATTCATATGTATCTACATTTAAATCTATATAAAACTAAAATTCATAATTTTTAGATTTTCCGGTTTGAAGAGAATAGATATATGCAATATAATGAGCTCCATCATCTTTGTTTACACGTTTCCACGTATATCGCTAAGGTTCTGTTTTACTATTTTTATTGTTTATATCAAATTCCTATTCAAGACAAGGAAATATTTTGCCATGTAAAAATATATCAAATTCAAAATAATCACTATGTTTCTATTTAGTTTTCTAATGAACTATTGGCATATCATCATCTTCATCAAAATCATCTAATGATAATCCAAACGTGCGAACAGATGTACTTTCATATATTCTATTAAAATCGAAATCTGATATTTTTTCAAATTTAAACATACTTATTCTATAATTTAAAATTTATTATTTTTATATTTATTTTTAATAATAAAAACTAATATATTAAACTATTCTATAATAAATAGAAAAACTAAACAAAGTTGTTTATGAAAACTAATAAAACGATTTTATGCCTTGATTGGAGTAATATCCTTTTTAGGTCATTATTCATAAACCAACTATATGGCACTAAAATGACATATGACAATATTGAAGATTGTCAATCATTTATTTATAAATTTGCCACAGATGTTTGTTCAATTATTAATATTTTTAAACCAAATAACGTGATTTTGTTGACAGATTCTCAGCATGCATGGCGTAAGGATGTTTTGCCTGGGGAGGATGGATACAAATCAAACCGTCAAAAACAAGAAGGGGTTAATTGGGATAATATTTTTAAGTGTTCAGATGATTTGAAGCGACTTTTCAAAAATGCAGGTTGTCATGTAGCTGAATATGAGCACAGTGAAGCAGATGATATGGCTGCTTTATGTAAAGAAGTGATATTTGAAAAGTATCATGATTATAATTTAATTATTGTTTCTGCTGATGCAGATTTACGTCAATTAATTGATTTTGATTCATTAACAAATCAATATTGTGCTGTTTATAATACAATAGTTAAAGGAAAAACTGGTAAACGATTCCTTTATATTACACAAGAAATGCAAAATTGGCTTGACAAAGAAGATCAAGTTGATATTTTCTTTAGTAATGTAGATGAATCAAAACAATATATTAAAGATATTGTTTCGCAAAATGTTAAAATTGGAATTGAAATAGAAAATCCAAATGAGGTTCTCCTTCATAAGATTTTCTGTGGAGATGACGGAGATTGTGTTCCTAGTTTCTATAGTTGGATCCATAATGGCAAATCTGTTAGAATAACTCCAGCTAAAGAAAGAAAAATTAGAGAAACCCTTGGAATTAAAACTATTACTGATTTAATTCAAGCAAAGGATAATTTGAAACCATTAATTGAATCTATTGCTAAAAAAGAAGTTAATGACATTAATATTAATGAAAGACTCCAACGTCAACGCACATTAGTAGAATTAAATTCAAGTTTGTTCCCTAAAGATATTCAATCATATAAAGATACTATTGATTATATGATTCAATCTACTGGAGAAACAATATTTGCTAATATGAAAGCTGCAAATATTCTTAAAGGCTCCGAATATGAAAATTCTAATAAACCTAAAGCTTTAACTGCAAGTGTATTCAAAGATATGGAAAAATATGGTTTAACTTCTATTCCAATTTTCTAATTTTATAAAAATGAATAATAAATAACAAAAAATAATTAATTGAATTATGAGTAATAAAAATAATTTTGATGAATCTGAGATGGCTGCTTATGCTCAATCTATTGAAGGATCATAGATTGCAGAGATGTCAATGCCTGCTGAAGATGCTCCAAAAGTAGAAAAGAAAAGAGAAGAAAAACCACCTACTGTTGAGCAACAACGTGATTTAGTTGGTATGCAAATGAGAGCACAAGCTAAATCATCAGCTGAAGTTCATGCTGAACGTGAAGAAGAAATTCGTAAAGAATCTGAAGAACGCGGTATCGGTAATGCAATTGTTCCCGTTGAATCTCTTCCTTCTAAAGGTCTATTCTATCCAGTTGGGACTCGTATTTATATTCGTTCTGCATCTCTTGGGGATATTAAACGTTGGAGTGCAATGAACGAGGACGATGTTCAAGATGTTATGGAAAAGATGGAAGCAATTTTTGAAAGTTGCTGTGTAGTTAATTTTGGTCCAGACTGTATGAAACGTGCAAGATATAAAGATATTCTTGATTTGGACCGTCTTTATATTCTATTTGCAATTCATGATTGGACATTCCCATCTGGTAAAAATGATGTCAAACTTAAGATTACTGAAAAAGATGACATTGTTATGAAGAAAGAAAACGTTAAATTTATAGAATTCCCAGAGAAATTGATGAAATTCTATAATGAGCAAAAACGTTGTTTCTCATTCCCGGTAGACAAAACATCTCTTTTTAAAGAGACCGATGGAAAGATGGATATTTACATGCCAACAATCGGTGTAAGTGATTGGTTGAAAGATTATATGATTTCTGCTAATCAACGTCGTGATAATATTGACCAAGACTTCCTATCATATGCATCATTATTAATTCCTGATTGGAGAAATCTTAATGTTGATTACTATTATGATTTAGTTGAGAAAACTTCAGATTGGGGCACATATGAATGGACATTGATTTCTAAGGTTCGTGATATTATTGTTAATGCCGCTGGAAATCCAACCATAACATATATCGACAATGGAGGCGTTGAACGAGAGGTTCCTCTTTACTTTCGCAACGGACTCAAGTCACTCTTCCAAGTAGAACTCAAGATCGACCTTTGATGCGCCAGAAAAAACTAATAATGAACTATTTAAAGAAATTTTTGAGGAAGTTAAATTATATTCAACAACATATAATGTTCTAAAAGGATTTGGAATTAATTATAATTCAACTGGATATGAAAAATCTTTAATTAGAAGTGCAGGAGAAATTTTAAATCCATGTACGGGATTTAACCACACGCTCAAACAATTGTTAAATATGTATTATTATTTAGGGAAAGAGGCTCATTTTTCAATATCAGATTTAGATAAATGCGATTGGTTCTTTGCTTATAATCTTTATGAAATGTTTGCTGAAGAAATCGAAAAGAAAAACAAACAACAAATAGAAGAGAATAAACGTCAAGAACAAGAAATGGCTAATTACCAACAAATGCAAGAATATCAATCCAGGATGATGGGAAATATGAGTCAAAGCATGCCTTCAATGTCGACGTTTTAAATAAAAGAGCGCTAAGAAATTGGTGCTCTTTTTTCATATAAAAACTTTTGTATTTTATAATTATAAAATAATTAAAGACAAAAATAATAATAACAAAAATGAGTAAAGAAAAAGAGCAAGAAGTAAAAGCTGAAGATCTCAATCTTGAATTGCCATCTAGTATTTTAACTAAGGAATTTGAAGATGATGATAGCGATATGCCACTTCCAGAGACAGCCGATTATAAAGATCCAAATCAAGCAGATGATGACCGAGTATTATTGCCTACACCTAAATTTCATAAATTGTTTAATGAGTGTCTAGGAAAAATGCCATATGCATCAGTGTTGAAAAATTCAAACAATGACCAAATTAAATTAGTTGATTTGATTAAATTTGTAGAAGTAAAAGCAAATGGATTGACTGTTAAAGAAATGAATACTATTATTTCATTTGTAGCCGGTTGCCCATTGGAATTTGTAAGACCATTTATGGAAATTGTAGAATCTGCTGAACGTCAAAAAGAACTTTGGATTTTGAAGTAAAAAATAAGGAGGAATTTAAAAATTCCTCCTTTTATTTATAGAAAATATAAAATTATTTTTATTTATCTGAATCATTGAGAGTATTTACACAATCTGCTACAAAATCATCCCATTGTTGCATAGTAAGCCAGGAACGTACAAGACATGTTAAACCATATTCAGTTAGATTTAATTGATTTGCAAAATCTTCTTTAAGTGTAGATAGATCATAACTCTAAAATATTTTATCACATTCAGCTGCAAGATCTTTTCCAGGTTTTTTGAAGAGATCTTATTATTCGTCTTTCTTTTGGGTCATAATCTCCACTCTAATAACCACACCAACTTTTTGGCATTCTACTTCTACTAGCATCTTCATTTAATACTTTTTAACTTCTTTAGCTACTGAAGTCATAATGCTTTCATATAAAGCTTTTTTGTTGACTCTTTTCATAATTTTGTTTTTTCTTATTCAATATATTTAATTGTTATCATGAGAATATCATATATTTAATTCTGATTGGGTCCGGATTTGGGTTATAAACAACCAAGCTAGTTGGCAAATTCAAATCATGAGATTGTGGGTCGTCATCATTTCCTATAATCATATAAGCTTCACCAACTTTATTCCACAAACCGTTTTCATGAACCCATTGCAAATACCTGAACAAACCTATAATATTCTTTTTTCTAGAATAATAATTTTGTCCCATATATGTTAAATCATCATCAACATCTTTGTCTGGACGATATGGATCCATATAATCGGTATCAATATCTTTAATTTGCTATTGATCTGGATTTTCTGGTTGTCTTCTATCATCCCATCCATCAGTTAATGAACTAACTGAATTTTCTATGCCAATATTTCCAAACTCTGGATACAATTGTCTAAAGTTTTCTTCTTCTTTAAGTAATGTTGCATTAGATAATACTCCATAAATTTTTGGAAGATATTGATGTTCCTTAGTTGGCATATATAATTTAACTTTTGATTTGATATGATTAACCCAAAGAGATGCATACTCGTAATCATTGGTTTTAGTTGGCCAATCTGGAATAAGAACAATTCCTCTGAATGCTCCATTTGGGTATTTCATTAATGGAATTCTCTTATGTTGATCTTCTCTTAACCAATAGAAATCTCTATAATATGCATTTAATTCATTTATGCGAGATTTAATATCATTAATTATATTATATAATGCTTCTAAAGCATCATCATCTAAATAGAAATTAATTATATCATCATCATAAACGGTGTTGTGAGCCTCAATATTATATTTTTCGAGCCATTCTTCATCTCCTGTTTGTTCCCACATTTTAAAATAATCAATCATCTTCCTAAATGACTCAATATCTTTAACAGCATCAATATAATTATGTAATAACCAAGTATATAAATCACAATCAACTTCATAATTATCAGATGAATCAACTACTATTATATCATTAATACCGTCTCCATTAGAATCTTCATTTGTTTGTTCAAGTTTCATAGGTTTATATGTATCAATTAAATCATACATAAATTGTTTTAATTGCTTAATACCTTTCTTAAATGGAGATTCTGGAAATTCTTCAGATTGGAATTTAACAGTTACTTTCAAATTATTAATATAATAGAAATACCCTTCCTTTTGAGACAAGAAAACTAAATATTCATATGTATGCCCATCAATCTCATCAACCTCATTTTGAATGGATACTGAAACTAAAATATTATATTTTTTGAATGCATCATTAATTTCTTTAATAAATGAAGTTTGTCCATCAGTGGTGGTATGAATATGAAACCTCATTGGTGCAAAATTATTGTAAATCACATCAAAACCACAATCAATATATTTTTCATATCCTTCCGTTTCTTTTAATTGCTTTGGAATAACATAATAATATGAAGCAGCTGACAAACCAAATTCTTGTCCTTGTAGAACAGTTGCAGAATGAGGTTGAAGAATTCTAGTTTCTGTAGTATATTGAGTAATTCCACCTGCATGAATCTAAGACAAATCAATATTAGACAATGAATTACCATTAGAGTCTGTTATTGTTCCGGCAGAACCACCTGATACACTGCCTATAATATCAAATGATGTATCATTTTCATCAATAGCTGAATTACATGTATATCCAACATTGATTACATTATTTGGTGTTGAATATAATTTATAAAATAAATTTTTATTTGATGACATATTATTTTTATTTAATTATATACTTTTATTATTTATTAAATGTTTTAGTTATGATAAACCTCTCCAAATATTTTTTCAGGACTATCGCTAAATTGAACAGTAAGATCTCTATGAGACTCTGACCAAGCAGTAAGAGCGGCTGAAACCGCATTTCCAATAATAGCCGCTAGTTCTTCTCTATCTTTTTGTTTTGTCTCTTCTTTGGCTTTTTGTTGTTCTTCACTTTTATTATCATTTAATGCTTCTTTAACTTTAGATGCAACTGCTCCAGCTCCTTCAACTGCAGCACTCACACCCTTTGCTATTATATTTCCAGATGTAACAGATTTCATTTGATCATATAAACGTGTTAATCTCATTGATTCTGCCATGGCTTTATTTAATTGGTTTACACCTTCTGCCATATTTTTGAAATTAGATGCAACTGATTGAATTGCTTTTGTTCTTTGTTCTTCTTTAGTAATTAACTCAGCATCTAATTGTTTCATTGCATTTGCTAAATCAACAATTTGTTTTGGTGTTGAAGATAAGAATGGTTTAATATGATTAATACCTGCTGATGTATTTTTCATTACATCTTTAAATACTACAGAATTTGATTTAGCATTAGCTAAATATTTAGTAGATTGTAAGAAATTGAATATTTCATTTAATCCATTTACAAGATTTGCAGAATAATCTATAAATTCTTTATTAAATAAATTCATTTGAATTCTATTTAATTCTTTAATACCATCTACAAAATCTATCATAGCATCTTCAAAACTATTAGCATTAGAGTCTGCTTTGTCAATATATGCAGTAGATTGTAAGAAACTGAATATTCCACGAATTCCAGGCATTAATATTTCGTTGATTTTTTTAGGAAAATCATCTTTTGCCGCTTCAGACGTTGCTATTTTTCCTATCATTTCAATAACTTTATCAACACAGGCAAATGCACCTTCAAAATCATCAAAATCTATTTCATTATCTTTTAAAGCTGATAAATCTGTTATTATTGTACTAATAACTTTAACAACATCTTTAGCAGCCTGTTTAAGTTTTGGAAGTGTTATATTAACGGTTTGGTCTCCAACTTGAATTTTTCCAGCAGCTATTTGAATAATAGGATTAAATGCCGTACCAATACCCTATAATATGCCACTTATATCTCCACCCAACAATTTTAATACTATTGCGGATTTTATACTAACATCTTCTAAGCCTTTTCCTAATTCAGATATGAATGTTGAAAATGCACTAGATAAATTAACGGCAGCTGATTTAAAATCTTTTTCTGGATCTAATTTTTTATAACTAATAGGTTTTCCATCTTTATCCCATTTATCAGGAACCCTCATTGATGACATTTTTTGAATAACATCGATAAAATCTGATAATGTTTTAATTACCAAACCAATACCAGGTTTTTCTCCAGTAAGAATCTTTGATAATCCACTCTATCTAGGGAATAATAACTGTATAATGGCCAGTGAAGTTGTATCAAATCCTTTTAATCCATCACTTAAATCTTTTAAAAATGCTGAAAAAGCATCAGTAAGATTTTTAGCAGCATCTTTAAATTTCGATGGTGTTAATTTTAAATAATGAATTAGATTGCCATTTTTATCCCATTGATCCGCTATTTGCATTGAAGCTATTTTTTGAACAACCTCTACAAATTGTGATATTGTGGAAATAACAGGACGAAGTGCTAATCCAATTGCAGCTATTTTGGGAGCAACTTTCCAACGTATATTTTCATCTATTGCATTTACTATTGACACCAAACATCCTACTAAACTCTCTGTGTCATTTGGGCCTTTTCCAATAATTCTGTCATATGCCGTATTTATATCAGCTTTTGTTAAAGCTTTTGTTTTTTCTATGAGTTCCACAAATAATAGTATTGCACTAGACACGCTTACTATCATGGCTGCTATCATTTCAACTCCAACAAATGCTGCTGCAAATACTCCGGCACCAATGCCTGTGCTCCATATTGCACCTATAACAGCAGCAAGAGCCGCCATTCCACCTATTACAGCCCACATTAAACCAAATGCTCTCCATGCGGATTCTTTTTTAACGCCATCTATTTTTTTAACGTATTCTGCAAATATTAACATTGCAGCTGACACACCTGCAATTAATAATATAATGGCTCCAACTCCTATAAGTCCTTTAACTGCATTTTTCTAGAAACTTTTACGACTGAGAACCCATATTAAACCTAATGCGAATGCTACCACAGCACCTAGCATTACCATTCCTTGAACAATATCGGTCCATTTAGTTTTTTTAGCAACTAATACTAATGCTACAGCAGATAATGTCAATCCTCCAATTAATAATAAAATATCTTTTATTCCCTATAAACCATCATTTTTTCCGCTTTTAAACTATTTAGAGCCAAGCAACTTTATAATTCCAAATGTAAAGGCCATTACTGCTGATAACATCACTATTCCTTGAACTACATCAGTCCATTTAGATTTTTTAGCAACTAATACCAATGCTATAGTAGATAATGTCAATTCACCAATTAATAACATTATTTTATCTAAAGACCTTAATCCTTCTAATGCACTCTTTTTAAAACTTTCTTTTCCAAGAACTAGTAAAATGTTCATAGCGAATGCTACCACCGCACTTAGCATTACTATTCCTTGAACCACATCAGTCCATTTAGATTTTTTAGCAACTAATACCAATGCTATAGTAGATAGTGTTAATTCACCAATTAACAACAGGATGCCTTTGGAACCCTATAAGCCTTCATTTTTTTTGTTTTTAAACCATTTAGAACCAAGCAACTTTATAATTCCAAGTGCAAATACAACAACCATTGTTAATAATCCGAAACCTCCTAATACATCCTTAATATCATTTGTTTTCCATAATACTACTAATGCAATTAAACTAAGTGTTAATGTTCCGACTAATGCTACCAAGGATAATGCAACTTTAGCAGCAGCATTTGCTTTTTCTACGCTATTTTTTCCACCAGCTAATTTATCAATTATTTCTTTAAAAAATCCACCAATAGCAGCTCCAGTTTTTGGCCCGAGGAAAATTCCCATCATCTTTAATTGCATAATCTATTTTTCTTTGATTTGCAATAAAGCTTCCATCATCAACCCAAAATTATTTAATCGTTCTTTAAATATTTTACTACTAACGTTTTTATTTGGAGGAACCTAATTAATAATGTCAACCATTTGCTTAACAAATGTGCTAACCATGCCTTGAGCCAAAATTCCGTAAAATTTACCTAGTCGCTTACCAAGAACCCAGGCCTTTATTGGATTCAATGACAAAATAGATTTTATAAAATTTTCAGACATGCCTGAAATAACATTATGAATTTGATTAAAAGCTGTTATTGTATTGCCTATAGCAGCTAATGAGTCTTTATCCATTTTGAATGAACTTATAGCAGTTGCAAGAGTTTCAATACCTTTAGCAACAGTATCATATTGTTTTTCAGAAATTTTAGCTAATTTAGGAACAGCAGAAGATATAACACTAAGCGCATCGCCTACTGCTTTTACCGAAATATCTTTTGCATTAACTACTCCAGCACCTTTAGGAGCATTAGATTCTCCAGCACCTTTATTTTTCTTTTTAATTTCGCCTAATGACTAATCTAATAACAAAAGAATTCCTTCTAATAGTTCTGTCTGTGTTTTCTTTGCCATATATTATTTAAAGCATTTAAATCCTTTTATTATTTATTTTATATTTTAGATAAATCAAAAAACAAAGCATCTTAGAAAGATTGATTCTAAGACGCTTTATTGCTAAAAATATATATTTTATTGTCAAAGCTTAAAAACGTTCTCTACGAAGCTCAGAATAGCCTAGAAATGCAATTTAACTATATCTTCTTTGCCTTTATTAGAACAAAGATATTTGCAATCATCAACATTAGAATAGAAGAAATTTTCTGTTAAAACCGATGGCACTGTTGGCTTCCCATTCTTAGTAGAGAATTGTTCCATCTTAAAAATAACTGTAAAATTTTCTTCCCAATCTCTATCATTATCTGATTTATCTGTTCTGATTTTTAATTTCTTTCCGTCAAATAATTTTTCTGCTTCATCATAGAAATAATCAGCTAATTGATCTGAAATATTCTATCCTTTAGTTGTGTATGTTGACCAACCTTTTGCTTTATCCCATGCTGATCCTTTTCCATTTGCATTAGCATGAATAGAAATGAAGATTCCTTTTTTGCCGGAGGCTTTAATTTTATTCCATGCTCTAGTTGCACGAGTTGTTAAACTAACATCAATATCACCATCTCTATTTTTATCTGTAGTAATAAAAACCTCAATTCCTTGATCACTTAATTTTTTAGCAAGCATATCAACAATTTCTCTATTGAATTTATATTCATAAAAATCTAAAGATGGATCTACTTTACATACAGAATATGGAGAACGTTTTCCTGGAGTAGAAACTGCGTGTCCTGGATCTAGACAAACAATTAAATTGGCAAATCTTGGTTCTTTTTGTTGTATTGCTGGAGACCCATTATCTTTTTTAGGTTCTTCTTTAGGAGTGTTCTTTTTTACCACTACTGTATTCTTTTTTACTACAGTTGTTGTTTTGTGAACTACCACTGGTTCTTTTTCTTTCTTTTTGAAAATATCAAATAATCCCATAAAGTTTCAATTATTTTTGTTATTTATTGATAAAAACTTTTATGTTTATTTTATTAAAAAAAGAAAGAAAAAGAACCAGATCGGAAAAGCACAC
>NFZD01011619.1_pt1 | contig 17198 bp, 25 predicted proteins | sample 1095381 | NCBI WGS metagenome assembly NFZD01 (sample SAMN03609891, study PRJNA323583) | gut metagenome | isolation source: feces | host: Rattus norvegicus | place: Denmark: Riget | collected 2013 | reverse complement strand
CCTTCAATGCGGTAACGGCGGGGATTTTTAACCTTCATTTTTAAGAAAATATTGCGGTCAGCTTCATCCAGCCATTCATTGCATTGCCATGTGGTAGTTTTAGTGAAGGTATCTTCATCCGGGGTATCAAAGAAGCGGGCTTTCAGCCAGCTTGTAGCACTCCACGGGTTGAAGGTCATAGTGATCTGCTTAAAATATCCTTCCGGGACTTCACCACGGATAGACAAATCAAGCTTGTTGAAATCATCCTCATTCGTGATTTCATAGGCTTCTTCAATCCACACCCAACATAGAACACCTTTATCAACAGAAATTGAAGTAATCTTCAAACCATCGTCAAGCCCACGGAACAAAATTTTTTGCCCGGTCTTTATGCGGGTGATCTGCATGGGGGACACGGTACAATCAAAGTACCCGTCAAAGCCCAACTTATGAATCGCCCATTTCAAATCACTGTAAACAGAATCCCGCAAGGTATTTGAATACCGCCGAACGCATAAACCATTGCTTTCGGGATATTCAAACAAGCGATAAATCATATTCAAAGCGGTAGTTTTGCTTTTCTTTGATCCACGGCTGCCCTTGCAAACTCTGTATCTCTGCCGACAATTCCAAAAGTCAGCATAGTTCTTTCCAACGGCTTTTTGCAATGATACTTTCATGCAATCACCGCCTTATTCTTTTAGGTCATTCACAATAACCACGGGTTCAAGGTCAATCCCGACATTATCTTTGAACATACCGTACCGCTTCCCAATCAGTTCAGCGGCTTTCAAGCGTTCCTTTGCGGAAACGTCAATATCAGCGATTTTCTGAACACCATCACCGATAAGCTGCAAGGTCTGTTCCGTGTGCTGCCCCCGCATTACAGCGGTCAGGTATTCAAGGACTTCTTGGGCATCAGCGGTCTTTTCATTGTGAATTCGTTCAAGCTGTTCATCAATATAGGCTTTCAGGTCAACATTAGTCAACATTCGCTGTCCTATCTGCTTTGCAGTTTTCGGAGAATACCCCGCCCGGATTGCTGCCTGTGTAGCATTGCAATCAATCAGGTATTCATCACAAAACCGCTTCTGTCTTGCGTTCATAGCAACAACCCCTTTCTGCAAATTTTCATCCTAAAAAAGATTTCCCGGTGGGTAGGAGTTCAGCGGGTTGCCCATGCCCGCCTATGAAAACCCCACCGGGAAAATGAAAAAATCTGCAAAGTTTTCACCTTGCAGATTTTCACCCTATCATAATATCATGGGTGTTCATTGAAAATATATAGAATACTTTTGAGAAAATTCTTTGAGCGCATACCCGTGAAGTAAAACAATATACTGATATGTATAGTTCATTTCAACGGAAATCTGTTCAAAGGTCTTATACTCAACATACTTCTTAAACAGAATTTGAATGTGTTTCGTGTTCTCTAAACTCTGAATCTCATTGATAATCTTATGCTTCCGGTCAACAAAATCATCAATATCCCGGTTGATTTCCTCATTCAGATCAATCATTCGGCTTACCGTTCTTACATACGGTGCATCACCGGAAGGGCTTGTCTGCACCCGTTCTTTGGAATAATCAAATCCGCCGATACAGGTTGATTTCACCTTCAAATCGTCTAATTCCTTGATTTTCTGATCTATGACGGCATCTAACCGCCGCAACTGCTGCAAATATTCTTTCGCCCGCATGGTACAACTTCCTTTCCTAACTTGAATTTATCTTGAATGTGTAAAAAGCCTTGATTCTATCTGTATTTGAGAAAAAGCGCATAAAGCTTCATTCAACTTCAACTTGTTGTTTCTCTTTATATTATTTTTTGTGAAAAAATAGTAAGTCACAAAACTATAAAAATACCATTTATAAAGAACATGAAAACAACTTGAATAACTTGAATGAATATTAGAAAATTAGCATAATATCAAGCTTTTTCATCATTCAAGTTTTAACAACTACAACTTGAATGTATCTTGAATATCAAGTTGAATGTTTTGAAAATTTACTTTCAAAATTATCACAAAGCATCTGAATCCATTCTTTGCGGGCAATCTGATTGATCCAGTGGGTAGGCACGCCACTTTTACCACCACAACCATAAACAATCCCGGCAAGCCCGCCTGCCACCGCTGCCACCGCTGCCACCGTGTCAGTATCTTCACCCAAGTTCACGGCGGTAAGTACACAATCTTCATAAGTGCTGGTTGTCCATAAGCACCAAAGAGCGGCTTCCAATGTGTCAACCACATAGCCGGAACTTTTGATTTCATCCCGGTTCAGTTCACCAATATAGGCAATCCGTTCAAATTCCTTCATGTGTGCAACGGGTGGAAGATAAGCCAAATAACAGATTGCTTCCTTTATTGGCGTTCCCTCAATAAACTTATAAGCAAGGTGAACATACAGGCGGCAAGCGGTTTGAGAAATTTCATGTGCATGTGTCAGTTTCCCCACCTTCAAAATATCCTGTGCGGTATGGGGAACAAATGCCAGCGGAAGAATACGCATCAAAGCACCGTTTCCGTTATCCATGCGGGTTTTGCCACCACAGTTCAAAGGTTCAACGCCGTTCGCATATCTTGAAATTGCCTTTCTTGTGCTGCCGCCCACATCAAACACCTTCCCATAAGGGGTATATGCCCCATCATCCAACCATAAGAAGAAATTGTTCATTATATCAGCCGGATCAATCTTCCCCTTTCTTCCCATGCTTGCAACCGTGGCAAGTGTCAAACTGCTATCATCCGACCAAGTACCGGGCGGCTGATTGTAAGTCCCGTACCCGGTCATTTTATCCGCCTTGAAAGTATCACGCTTCTTAAACTCAAACGGAACACCAACCGCATCAGCGACAACCAAACCCATAATTCCATCATATATCTTCATTTTCTACACCACCATTTCAATTTATTTTTGAATTTTTGAACAAATTCTTTTCGCCTTGCTCTTTTTTGCGCCTGTTTCTTTGTCCATTCTTGAATATATTTCAACTGATCCAAATCATCCTGTTCACGGCTCATAATCACACCCCCAAAATACGGGCTGCAACCATATCTGCGGTATGAGTGTAAAGCACATTTGGGAAATGGGTAACGGATCGCCCATAACTGTTCCAATGCTCTTTATCATCAAAAGCCCCCATGTGCCACCTGATACAAAGCATTTCTTCATCCGTAAGGTTCATGTGCCGTTGCAGCATAATCACCGACTTTTCACCATGTCCCGGAAGAAGGGTTGCATTGTTATATTCCCACGCTTCATTCCCCGAATATGTGTAATTATCAATCTTACACAAATCACGGAACATACCCACAATATAGGGGCTGCGCTCTTTCATCCACGATAACCCAAGGCGTTCTGTGAAGGAAAGAAGCGTTTTGGTTACTGCAAAACTATGATCGAACAAAGCCCCTATATATGCCCCGTGGTGGTGAATAGAAGCCGGGGCTGTGAAGAATCCGTTGGCAATCAGCCAATTCCTGAATTCCTTTGAAATATAAGGGTTCATTAACTTTTCAAACTGTTCAATTCTATCTGCTTCACTAAAATTATTCATCATCCGAACCCCCTTCACAAATTGCAAGTGTCATATCTACCTTATATGGTTTACCACCAATAAACTTTGTTTTCAGGGTATAATCTTCAACACCAATCACAAGAACCGCATTATTAAATACAGTTACAAATTCGTCCCCTTCTTCAAGCTTAACATCTTCTCCAAATTCCTTCTTGAATTCTTCAAAAGCTGCCCCGATTGCTTCATCAAGCTGTTTCATCATATCCATTATTTGAACTCCCTTCCGGTTTTGGTATCTTTGATTTTTACCCGTTCAATCAATTCAAAGCCACATGAACGAATAATAAACTTCAACACTTTTATCAGGTCATAAGCCCGTTTTTCTGTTTCGCTTTCTTCTCTGATAATCTCCTTTGTGCCATAATAAGCCGTAGGATCGGCATAACCCTCGCTGTTATATTTTGGATTATTCATCTTGCACCCCTTTCAATTTATCCACTTGATTATAGGATCGCCCTTGAACCCCTTTTCCCAAACGAACCACGCATAAGCAACCGCACTTGACGGGTACTTCTCAAATTCCCCATTCATAGCGCATATAAGACGGGAAGAACTGACATATACCACCTTTGGGGGATTATGTAGAAAGAACTGCTTGCGGCTCTTTCCTTCAAGGAATTGTAGTTTCAGGAACATTGCCACTTTCTTTCCCGGCTGCACACTGTCCAACGCCTTTTGAACAAATTCCAAAGCGTATTTGTAAGGCGGGTTTGTGATAATATCCCCTTCAAAATCTTCCAAAGTATCTTTCAGGAAGTCCAGCGGTTCAGGATCACCAAAGCCCCGATATATTAAATCTGTGCTGATAACCTCGAAGCCGTGTTCTTCAAGCACTTTTGACAAATGCCCTTCACCGCAAGCACATTCCCAAATGACAGGTGAAAAATCTTCCTCTGCAAGCAGAAGTTCCATTGCTTTAGGCTCTGTGGCATAATAATCATGTTGCTGCCGTTCTTTATCCGTGTGATTAGAAGCCCCAAGGGTTGTATAAATGCTGCGCTGATTGCCTGTCCAGTCAAGTCCTTGTTTGCTCTCTCTCTCTCTCTCTGCTCATTCAAAAAATTCACCTTCTTTACTCTGCCGGAACGAAAATCCGGTGTTTTCTTCCATTCAGCCATTTATCTACAACCTTCATATTCAAAATTCTGTTCACTTGCTTTGAAAATTCAATGTTACTCATAGGCTGTAAGCTATTCGCAAGGCAATATTCCTGATACCGCTTATAAACCTTGTTTGTTGGCTCATTCTCAATTTGGAAATCTTCATCTTCACATTCCCGGAAGAAGCCAAGAATAGGGTTGTTGCTTTCCTCGTATTCGTCCATTGCTTTTTGAACTTTCGTTGAAAGTGTGAACTGTCTATTAGTAAGCACCCGCTTTAAGCCTGCAATACCCAAATTTATCAAGTATTCCATGACTTCATCAGTCTTTAACAGGCGCTTGATATACGGGTTGAAATCAGGATCGGAAGCACTGAACTTTGCATCAAAAGGAATAATTGTCAAACGCCGCTGCACCGCCCCCGTTTTATCCTTGATACGGGGAATGTTATTGGCTGAAAACAGAAGCTTTGAATAGTTGTTGAATTCAAAGGGGTTTTGCCCTTTTCGCTCTGCGGAAACTCTGTCACCTGTCACCAACTTCTTAAAAACAGCAGCATTGGCAATGAATTCATCCCCAATATCATCACCCACATTCGCAAGCTTGCCAAACAATTCAGCGGTTTTGAACCTGTCACCCAATTCTTTCAGATCAAGGGAAGCAATATTTTCTTCCCCTAAAAGGTTTTGCACCATTGAAAGGAAGGTGCTTTTGCCGTTGGACTTGTCCCCGGTCAGAATAAACGCTTTTCCAAGTTCATTCCTGCGATAGAAGCAGTACCCAATGGCTTCTTCCAACAATGCCCTGATCTGTGGATCGTTACAGGCAATACGGTTCAGCACATCATCCGCAAGCTTTGAATAGGTATCAGGATTGTATTTCCACCTGATTTTATTTGTAATAATGTGTTCCGGGGTAAACTCTATGAAGGAATCATCCACAATGTTATATAGCCCATTTTCAAAGGCAATCAGGTTTACATCTTCCGCCCGTGTATTCTCACGGATCAGAATTTCAAGATAGGAAAGAACTTCTGCCCTCTTTGCCCGGTTAAGCTGCGGAATATGCTGTATCATAGCAGCTTCAATTTCAGAATAGCCGGAAACATAGATACCATTCTTGTAAATGTGAAGCTGATTATTGATTTTGATAATGTGGTTATTGTTCTTCAAGAAGGTTGCGAATTTATCAAACAGGAAACTTGATCCCGAAAAGAACACGGGTTTTTTGAACGCATCATCCCTAAGAACGGTTTCAATCTCACTATCAGACAGCGGGACTTTCAGCACATACTTATTGATAATCCTGATTGTTTCCCTTGCATCACTGACTGAAAAATCATTCGCCTGCAAGGTCAAAATATAGTTGAACAGGGCTTGATTTCTCCCGTCCCCGGCATCCATATCAACGAATTCCATTTTTGACTTGATAGGAAAAAGCCAGCGGGGAAGGGGTTGGGCTTCCTCATTTTCTGCGGTGTCATATAAAACTTCCCTCTGCCTACCGTCATATTTCAGAACTTCATAGGAATTTCTTGTACCAAGCTTAACATCAGCAATCAGCCCTATTGCCGTTCTGCGATCCGGCTTACCTGTCATATTGGAAGTAACGCCGCTATTTTTGAACAGGAAGTGTTTTCCTCGTGTGGTTTTATACACCCGGCAACACAATTTCAATTCTTGAACAATGTTAAACAGAATTTCCGATTCCTCAAAATTATCAATATCAATCAAAATCGTTTCTGCTGCCAAAATCCCGGCATACTCCGGCAATGACTGAACCTGTTCAAAGGTCTTGAAATCCGTCCTGCCCTTGAATTTCTCAATACATTTCTTATTTTTGGTTTCCACATAACCTTTGAAGAACAATTCCAATCACCACCTTACACCGTTTTTAGATATTCCAAATGTTCCAAGTATTGTTTCTTTTCCTGCTGGTGCTTCTTTGTCTGCCGCAAATAGTCCTTTTCCCATTCACGGTAATCTTTTAACCGCTCTTTTTCGGTTTTCAATTCTTCCTTTGTCAGCGGAACACCGTTAGGGCGTTTTTTACTCTGCACCATTCGCCCGGTATCTGCTGCCCGCTGCTTAAAATCCATATACTTTTTTCCGCAACGCTGAAATTCGGCTTCACTTTCCGGGATTTTTTCTTGAAAGTAAACTTTCAATTTTTCAATCAATTCATCTGAATTCCAGTCAAGCCGAATGATTTTGACAAGCTTTTTCAAATTAGATTGACTTGTAGGAAAAAAGTTTCCCAAGTGGGTCACCATTCTTCCCGTTTCCCACTTAATATGTAAATCGTCCATCACATCACCCCAAAATCTGATAATCTTTTCTCTGCAAAGCTGATATACCATTCCCGATCCAGCTTATCAGGAACGGAAACGCCCTTCACATCATCATTCCAAATGAAGCAATGCTCAGGGGAATTCTGTAATTTTGCTGCCCGCTTTGTCGTGGCATGAACCTTCTTTACACCCGGATCAGAATTTGACTTTGAAGCAAATATCCTGATACACTTTTCTTTTATCGGCTTATCGCCGTATAGAATGTGGGTGTACTTGCTGCTAATCCTTGATACAAGCTGAAACTCCCGCAAATCGTCACATTCATTCACCGTTTTTTCAACCGGAATACCTTTTATCATGTAGTCAACCAAAGCCCGGTTGATAATCGGCAAATCATAACTAAGGTCATTCAGCTTCATCACATAGCCGCCCTTTGACTTTACAGCACCCGTTTCACGGTCAACCAAAAGATAATTGTTCACATCCTTTTGGTATATATCACCTATGAAGGTGTCAAAATCCATCTTCATTCCTGTGCGCTGCTCCCACTCGTAGACAATATCATCCAGCTTATCAAAATCCCGGTCATAATCCTTGATTTTCACAATGATACCATCTGTGTTATTTTGGATAAGTTCACAATACGGTTCAATGTGTTCAACCAAATCCAGTAATAGAAGCTGTCCATTTATGCAAATGCTATTGTTGCTCATGGGATCATACAGGGAAGATTGCTTTTGCTTCATCTGCCCGGAAATGGCGTTGTCCATGATCTTGAATGGCTGCCTTGCTTTTTTGTCACCCTTTCGCTTGAATTCAATGTTTGAATCGTGGATGAACTCAAAATTTTCAGGGTGGTTCATAACCCGATACCCAAAATGATATTTCTTCTGCAAAGAAGGGTAGTAGGCAGTCACATCAATAATCAGGAAAATACCGGAAGATGAATATTTTGCCCTTGCACCGTGTCCACCACCCCAAGAAAAGGTGTGTTCCACCCCGGCAACTATCACTTTATCCTGCTTCCGGGTGTAATCGTGGTTTTCCGGCTGCCTGTACCAATCGGCAATAAAGCGGTATTTTTTTAGTTCAAGGCAATCCAATATAGGGAAATCGAATTCATCGTGAAAATCCTGTCCCTTCCTGTTGCCACCTAAGATTTCAGCCGCAAGTTGCGCTTTTGTCTTTGAAATAAAGTCAATCGGAAGATTGAAGTGCTTAATGAAATACATCATGGTATTAAATTCTTCCGTCCGTTTCAAGAATACTTGAACCGTATTAGAAACATCGTGCTTGCAGTATTTCACAGTTTCGGCAATTTCTTCTTCCGTCAGCTTTCTATCTATGTCAAAGGGAACGGAACTTTCCTTAATGTCATTCCCCATAAACCCTTCAAAGGATTTCAAGCCCCTGTCTGTCCCAAGCATCACATCATAGTTCAGAAGGGGGAACTGCTTGAAAAGGCTGCTATACTTCCAACCGGGATTTCCCCGCACAATGATATAATCGTTTACCTTCTTTGGATCGAACCCGCAAAGGATCGCTTTCAAAATATATTGATCGTAATGACGGCTGTTAAAACCGCACCATATTTCCTTTATATTTGCCTTATATAAGGCTTTAAGTTCTTCCGGGGAATTGATTATCACATGGGTTTTCCGGGCGGTCATATCCATAACCACAACAAGCCAATCATACTTGAAAACTTCAAAGTCATAGAAAAGCATTTCTTCACCCCTTCCTAAAAGGGATATACCGGGCGGGGAGAAATCCCCGCCACGGCTTCCCGCTGCTTAATCTTCCAGAACGTAAACTTCCTTGATCTCGAACTCGTTGTAACCTTTGCTGTTTTCCCGGTAATCAAGGGAATATTCAAAGTTGTTGTCAATGGCTTCCATTACATCCATCAACATATCGTGATACTGCGCGTATGTTTTGAAGTGAACATCAATCGGATCAGCCATTTCAGAAATAAGGGAACGCACAAATTCATTGACAATATGAATTTGAAATCCCTGTGTAACCACTTGATTCATAAAGATCAAGCTGCCTTTGTACTCACCTTCAACAATCTTCATCCAGCAAGTAACCATCGGATCGCCCTTCTTGCTTTTTGTTAGTTCCAGCTTCTGAGCAGAGATTTCATAGGTATCATGGGGAACATCACGCCGCCCCCCATTTTCCGCTGCTTCCTCAACATCCTTTGCAAGTGCTTCCGTGTCAAACGCCTTATCAAATTCATCCCAAATATTAGCCATGATTATTTACCTTCTTTTTCTTATAATTTTGCGTACAGATTGCCTTTTGTCAGTTCAAATGCTTGCGCTTCCGAGAATCCTTCTTTCAGATAAGCAACATACAGTTCTTTTGCGACCTTTGCAGACTTAGCCGCCCTTGCTGCCGTGTCAACTTCTTTCGGTTTCGGAACTTCCTGCGACTTCTCAAACGGGGTGCGGCTGTTTCCGCTCATCTGACTGCGAATTGCACTTTTCACAATCGCATCCATTACTTCATCGGGTAAACCAAACATATTCATACTAAGTACCTACCTTTCTTTAATCTCTTGCCTTACGCTTACGGCGGGGCTTTTCTTTCTGTGCCGGGGTTTCAGGTGCTTCCGGGGGATTCATATTTCCTTTGAGCGGATCGGAATCATCCACTTCACCGCCGCCCGGTGTCCATGTTCCAGTTTCATCAAACGGCGGTTTATCGTCTGCGCTTTCCTGCGGCTCATTTACAGGCGTTTCCTGTTCAGGGGTATCATTTACTTTCTGTTCCTCTTTGGGGCTGTCCTGCGGCTTATCTGCGCTTGCTGCGGGGGCTTCCTCTGTCTTTTTCCTTCTTGCGGCTCTATTTGTGGTTTCCGCTGCGGGAACAACGCCGGAAGCAGCGTTCTTATTGGCTTCATCGTAAACCGCAAACAGGGCGTTCACATCAAGGGGAATATCCTTTGCGGTAACTCTAAGCCGCCCGCCGCCGAAAATAACTTCATTCGACTTGAAGGAAAATGTGCGGGTGTCGCCGTCTGCCACGATACGGGCAACCACATCAACCATGCCGGCAACCTTGTTTGCCACCTTATCCTGCAAATTCGGCTTAATGGCTGTGATCTTATCGCCGCCCTTTTTGGTAATATCCTTGCTGGTGTCCTCATGGGAAATCAGAATGATATTTTCATAGTCAAGGTTCATAAGGCGTTTCAGGGTATTCAGGAATTCACCCCTTACCTTGTCCCATGCCCGGAAAGAATCGTCCGATTCATGGGTGATCCCCATCTGCTGATACATATACAGGCGGCAATGCTCATACAAATCTTCCAGAAGGTCAACCACAATCGTTTTGAAGGTATTTTCCTTCTTTTCCTTCTTTTCCAATTCGGAAATCGTATCTTTGAACACATCCCAAGCAAGCGTTCTTTTCGTCTGCCTACCCTCAACCTTCACTTCATCCCTGATACGGACAAAAGGCGCATCAACGAACTTGATATTACCATCCGTGTTCAGCATAAGCGGATCGGGAAAGCTGTTTGCAAAGGTGGTTTTTCCGCAAAACGGAACACCATAAATCCAAAGCACACGCTTCTTGACTTCCTCAAGGTTTCTTCTTTTGTTTTCGGGCAACTTAATCATGTAATCCCATCCTTTCATACAATAATCTTGAAATTCACAAAAGCGGCAAAGATAGCTTTTGTCTGCCTGCGGGAACTCTGTTTCCTCATTCACCGCTTTTATTCCAAACAGGAAATCAATCACCCTTTGGGGATTGAACCCAATTTGAACAATTTTCACTTCAACCTTTGACAGTTCATCTTTCAGGCGTTGCCTGAATTCCACTAAGGTTTCAGTTTTCTTCTGCTTGATAGATACCTTTGGGACAAACACAAGGTACATATCACGGATTTTCTTTCCGGGGTTGTCCCGCTCAAAGAAATATTTGTACAGGTGAAGTTGGTTGGACTGCTTATAGCCGGAAACATTGTTTGAATACTTGAAATCGTAAATGTCAAATATATCAACGCTTTCCCCATACGGGTTTTCAATCGCTGTTTTTGACATCCACCCCATAGGGACAAGGTAATCAATGAATCCGTGAAAGTCATCGTCCTTGATCTCAACCTCAAATTTTCCGCCTTTTGGGATTGCCGACCTTGCAAGCGGAATCACTGTTTCAAGCTTCATCATTTCATGGATATGTTCATCCGTGATAATAGGGAAGCTGAAAGCATATTCGTGAAGTGCTTCTTCAAGGCTGCGTTCAATGCCTGTATGTAAGGCTGTTCCCAAAATCAAGGGGTTGTCTGCTTCCGCCAGTGTGTCGGCGGTTATCCCGTCCAAATATCGCATTTTGTACTTGAATTTGCATTTTTCAAAGCAATCAACGCTGGAATGTGAGTACCGCAATTTATCACCCCTTTCAAAAGTTCTTTGAATTGTTCAAACCCTTCCGGGTAAAGGAACACCCCAACGCCCCCGGAATGATTGATCCGGCTTACATTCAGTTTTTGCAGTTCGGAAGGTCTACCGTTAGAAGCCTTGATTTCAACCGCCACCGTAACCCCATTCACACAACATATAAGGTCAGGTATGCCGGACTTCTGAAAACCACCGCCCCAAATTTTGGTGTACCATCCAACCATAGGGACTTTCATTCTGCCCGTAGGAAATCCAGCCGGATAAACCCCCACGGAATGAAAGTATTTTTTGATCCGCCCCTCAAATAGTTTTTCTTCTGCCATCTCCATTCCCCCAAGCAGCTTCAAATCTTTCTAACATATCTTCCACATCACACCCCATTTCAGAAAGATAATCATATAAAGATTTTCCGCTTCCCAATGTTGTATTTTTCAAATATTCGATAGGCGATCCACTTAATTTTGCCAATGTAAGAACTTCTAAAAACTGACACGCAAATTTCCCCTTATCTGTACTGAATTTTATAGAAACACCCGATTCATCTGCTTTGCAGTCTTTGTAAAACGCACAATCAGAAGTACAAGGTTCAAACTTTTTTAATGGGCATAATTTTTTCATGTTCATTCCATCCTTCCATTTATTCTTTATAGTTGATAAATCCATCTAAAACTTCACTCCAAAATTGAATTGCTTCACGCAAAGCTTGTAATTCGCAATCCCCACGGAAAACCAAATATACAGGCTCATCCAAAATTTCAAATCCTTCACCATCATGAATGAACTCTTTTGATAGTGTAAATTGGCACCCATCGTTCGGTATAATTCCAATGATTGTATGGGTGCTATCTCCACCCCCTATTCCTGTTGTAGCTATTTCTGTATCAAACCCCCAACACGGTGTACTACAATCATGCTTAAATAATCTCATGCTATCACCCCTTTACCGTGATTTTCACGGAAGCGGAAACTTTAGAAGTTTTGGAATACTTAGCTGCCACATCCGGCATATCCTTTTTCAGCTTTGCGCTGTCAATGGTGGTTCGGGTTGTTGGGGCAACATAGGTAAACTTGATTTCCTCTGTTTCAAAGGTTTTCACCCCGTATTTCTCCATTGCCGCCTGTAACTGCTGCCGCATGGCTTTTTCCTGATCCTCAATCGCCTTTTTCTGCAAAGTCAGGTTGGCAATCGCCTTGATAACCCCCGCCGCTTCCTGTTTCATCGTCACAAGGGCATTTTCATCATTGAACCTATCTTCACATTCGGAAGCCCTTTCCGGTTCATCCTCATAGTAGTTGCAAGCATTGACGCAACCTTCACGCTGTTCACACTCATAGCAGCAAATTTCTTTGCCACAATCCGGCTTTTCGCCGCCCATAATCTGTTTACACTTAATCACTTTCAGCACTCCCTTCAATCGCCGCCCATCCTAAAATTTGGCGGTATGTTTCCTGTCTTTGCAGCACATCTTTTGAATAATTACTTTCAAATATCCCTTGTTCCCATAGCTTAGAAGCACCATTTTCACCCATGTTGTAAGCCATCAGGACTTTTGAAGTAGAATCGTACTTTTCAAACAACCCACGAAGGATAAACAACCCGGCTTTGATATTCTCATAGGGATCAATGAAATCCGTGATACCAAGTTCTTCTGTAAGCCATTCATGGTTGCAAGCGTTGATCTGCATCAGCCCATAATCATTCGTTGAACTGATACCGTCCGGCATAAATCCGCTTTCTTTTGAGATAATCGCAAGAACAAGGGTATAATCAATGTCATAGGCTGCGGATAGGTAATAGGTGAATTCTTGCAAATCTTCCCCAAAGGTGACGGGAATCTCCGTGGTAAACACAAAATCATTTTCCAGTTCGTAGGATTCAGGAAATCCACCTTCATAAATTTTTCCGTCCGGCACACCGTAGATAAGCACATCAGGGGAAGCTTCTTCCGGCTCTATGTCAGCCGCCCCGCTTTTAGGAATAAGAACACCGATCCCCAAACCTATCAGGGAAAAGACGGCTGCCACAATCAGCCATGAAATCACGATCCTTCTACCTATCGAAGCTTTCTTGATACTTCTTGAATAATTCATCGGTATAATCCTTTCTAAGTTCCAAAGTGTGAAGAATATCTTCTTCAACCGTACCGGGGCAAATCATTTGATAGTAGAAGCAAGGCTTTTTCTGCCCTATGCGGTGAATACGCTTTTTGGACTGTTCAAACAGTTCACTTCTATCTGTCATGGAAAAGTAAATGATCCTGTTTGCCTTTTGTAAATTCAGCCCCATAGCCCCGGCTTGATACTGAACAAATGTGATTGAATCGCTTGCTTCCTCATAGGCGGTCAAATCCTTAAAGCTGCCATTCACGATAGAAATAGGTCTTTCCAGTTCAGCAATCGCTTCCTGCATGGTGTTCAGTTCTTCATTGAAGTTGTAGAATACAATCAACCGTTCTTCTGTGGACTGCACCAAATCCTTAAAGGCTGCCACCCGTCCTTTATTCAAGTAGCTGCACATCATCCGGGCATATATCCGCTTTGAAAGAATGGTGTCCCCGATATATTCCCGCCCGTCAATGGTAATGACTGCATCCCGCATGAATTTTCTGTATTCCTTTGTTGGTTTAGAATACACTGGGATCACTACCTGTTCGGGAAGATCAAAGACTTCTTCCGACTTCATAAAAATTGCCCCGTGTTCAGCCAGCTTTCGTTTCAGGCGGTCAACATTCTTATAGCCCACAATTTGGGGAATCCTGAATCCGCTGTTATGATCCTCGATCCACTCGATTTCAACATACTGCTTATAGAATAGGTCTTTGCTGATTTCCCATCCTAACAAGTGAAGCTGCGACCAAAGCTTTTCATATTTCCCGGCTGTTGGTGTGCCGGAAAGAAGGATCACATTTTTAGGCTTCATTTTCAGGATAAATTTTGACCGTTTAGCGGTTTCATTTTGGATAATGGAACTTTCATCAAGTACAAGGGTAAAACCGCTTATATGGGCAAAATATGAACGCCTGAACACTAAATCGTAGTTAATCACACCTACAAATCTTCCGACTGTGCCTTGAAATTCTTCAAACTGTTTTTTGTCCGTCAGGTCAAACACCCCCATAGGGTAATACTGCCGGAAATGTTCAACCCAATCTTGAATCTTTGACTTTTGACAAATCAGAATGATATTTTCAGGAAATGAATTTGCCTTTTCGCTGCCTACAAAGGTTTTCCCCAAACCCATATCAAGGTAATAGGCAACCCGATTGAATTTTTCTGTTTCCCGCAAGGCTTTTTGTTGGTGTGGGAATAGATTCATCTTTTCACCTACTTTCTGCCTTTCCCATAGGCATAACCAAATTGAAACATTTTCCACATCCAAAATTCAGGGGCGGAAAAATGATATTTTTCTTTGACTTTCTCTGAAATATTTCTTATATGCTCGTAGGGAATCGGGCATCCACAAGCACCATTTTCAAGGATCGTTTTTTTGTCTGCCGTGTCATGCTGCGTCACCATCCTTCAGCGGAACTTTGATCCCGGTATATTCTGTAAACTTGACGGAAGAAATAAAGTAACTCCAATTCGTAAGCTTCACGGCATACCCCCAAGGGAACACACCATCACGCAAGCCTTGTTTCACCCACTCTTTGGACTTCCCCATCAACTTAGCTGCCAATGTAACCGGAAGATTGAAAACCCCGTCATGCTGAACCGTTGCAGCGGTTTCAAAGGTATCAAAGTAATCTTCCTGAACGCCCAATTTCCGGGCAATTTCCTTCTTCCTGTCTTTGGAAGGTTCATTCTTACCGGAAAGATACTGACTGATCGAAGATTTCCCGATCCCGGTAAGGTCTGAAAGTTTGGACTGTGATAAATCCAGTTCGCCCATAAGGACTTTCAATTTTTCTGCAAAACTCATTTTCACTTCATCCTTTCTTTTAATCCTGAATCATCGGGCTTTTGTTGTACTGCTCTTTAACCCTGATACGATACTTGCCGCCTGCTTCCTCACGGGAAACAATGACAAAATCGGTCTTTTTATTTCTCAACCCCTCAATGTAAGCTGCCGCTTCTTCCGGGGTATCAAAATCAAGAATTCGTTCAATACACGCTGCAATCACTTTCTTCATCCTATTCACCGCCTTTCGTAAGTTCAATTACTTTGAACTTTCATAGTAAAAAAATATGTCTGAATTTCCGTTTCCGGGAATTCCAAGATCACAGCCGCTTTCTGCATTTCCGGCTGCTTCCAAGCAACCTTGTTATTTAACTTCAAAGATACTGTTCTTTCAGAAAGTCCCATTCTGTCGGCAAATACAGCTTGTGTACCACACTTTTCTACAATTCGCCCGTTAAGCTTAGAATAATCGTATGCCATCGTATCACCATTCCTTTCACTTGAATTTGTACGGCACTTATACAGGGGACTTACAGTGTTACCCCTTGCGGTTGACTAAGCCGCTGCCGGATAGATTCAGTTTTCAAAGTGCCGTTGACCTGCCATCATCAGACACGGAAATGACCGTCCGTGTGACCGGGCTTCCCCGGTTTCGGCTGTATTAGTGAAAAGCCCCGCCTTGCGTCAACTCATAATCGGAAGCATCCTTTTCGGAAAGGGGCTTTTCATAGTCGATATACCCCCAAGCCTGTTTCCAAATTTCATCCACATAGGTTTTGGCGGGGAAATTTACAATCCGTTCAACCGTGTTTCCTTCCGGTTTAGGGAAACTTCCCGGCACAATCGGGCGTTGTGTGCTGTAATATCTCATATTCACCATCCTTTCCGGGAAGCGGGTTTTACTCCGCTTCCTCAAACTCTACATCACAATCACCGCATATCACATGAACTTCTTTGGTTGCCCTGATAATGCAGCCGCACATGGGGCAAACATATTTGCGGGTAGATTGTTTGGTTTTGGAAGAACCACCCATATTGAAGGAAGGTTTCCTGAAAAGCTGGAACTTCTTATCTTGCAGCCCTTCAACAAAGGCTTTCGCTTCATCATTCAGGCTTGTTTTCGTCCAACCGTACTTTGAATCCTTGTCAACGGTCAACCCATGCTGTTCAGCGGCTTCCTTATATTTCTTATTGTGGTAAGTCCCGCTGCGGCTTGTGTCCTGAACCCCAACTTGCAGATTGTAAAGGCGAACCATTTCATGTAAAAGGGTTTCGCAAATCTGTTCAAAGGGGCGGGCAAGATATTCAGCGCAAATATTGATTTCATAGAACCCTTCTGATTTTGCCGCTTCAATTTCTTCCGGCTTCATATCAGAAATCTTTTTCGGCTCTTGATTGCTCCAAGCTTTCCAAGCGGTACACCATCCGTAAGCACCCTTTGTTGTGTCGGGGCTTACTGTGATAATCGCCTTTTGAAGTTCCCCACCGTAGAACTTTTCATTGAATTTTGAAAATAAATTTTCAAGTTTATCAATTACAGGCTTCAAACTCGTTTCACTCATGGATCACACCGCCTTTCTTACTCTGCAATATCATTAAAGGATAAGCACCTTGTTATAAGATCAATTTCAATCTGTCCGAACTGTGCGTTCTTCAAAGCCTGCACCACTTTATCAAGGCTGATAGGAAAATCTTGTGTTACATCCTTGATTGCGATAACCTCGCCATTCCCTTCAACATACTTCCTCGCTGCCTTTTCATTGGGTGCGGGGATAGCAGCTTTGAAGCAATCCCTTCCATCATCCATATACACCATATACTTTTTCACAAAATCACTTCATCCTTCCTACCGTTGCAGCGGCTTTGTTTTTAAGTTCAATTCCTTTGAACTTGTCCTCATTATAGCATCCGTCTTTGTAGCTGTCAATACTTA
>NFZD01010746.1_pt1 | contig 17350 bp, 13 predicted proteins | sample 1095381 | NCBI WGS metagenome assembly NFZD01 (sample SAMN03609891, study PRJNA323583) | gut metagenome | isolation source: feces | host: Rattus norvegicus | place: Denmark: Riget | collected 2013 | reverse complement strand
GATTCCGGAGATAAATCTAAGACAACTGAATTAAAAAGAGATCAGGCAAAACAAAATATAGATAATCTTAAAGATGAAATTTCTTTAATGGAAAAGAAAGGTTTCGCATCTGATGAATTAAAAAGAAAAACTGAAGCTTTAGAAAAAGCTTTAGAAAAGGATTTAATTGAAAAAAGAAATTCTATCAAACAGAATGACGATAAAAATAATGAAATTTCAAATATTAATAATCTAAATACTTCTTATAAGAACTTAATAAAATCTATAGAGAAAGTATATTCTTTAAAAACCAAAATTGCCAAAGGTGATACTTCTGAAAGTACGGCTCATGATTTAGAGAATGCAGAATTAGATTTAAAAGATAAAAGAAATAAGTACCGTAATGCAAAAAGAAGAAAAAATATTTCTTCTGACATGTATTCGGATTATGATATAGAGATTAAATCTTTAACAAAAGCAAAAGAAAAGGATTTATCTGATTTAAAAAAATCTATCATCTCAGAAGAGAAAAAGAATGCTGCTAAAAAACATGCCGAAGAAATAAATAAAGCAAATGAAGATTTAATTTCTACATATAAGAAATTAAATACAGAATTAAAAGAATATTACTCTCTCCAATCTAAAATAGATTCCGGAGATAAATCTAAGACAACTGAATTAAAAAGAGATCAGGCAAAACAAAATATAGATAATCTTAAAGATGAAATTTCTTTAATGGAAAAGAAAGGTTTCGCATCTGATGAATTAAAAAGAAAAACTGAAGCTTTAGAAAAAGCTTTAGAAAAGGATTTAATTGAAAAAAGAAATTCTATCAAACAGAATGACGATAAAAATAATGAAATTTCAAATATTAATAATCTAAATACTTCTTATAAGAACTTAATAAAATCTATAGAGAAAGTATATTCTTTAAAAACCAAAATTGCCAAAGGTGATACTTCTGAAAGTACGGCTCATGATTTAGAGAATGCAGAATTAGATTTAAAAGATAAAAGAAATAAGTACCGTAATGCAAAAAGAAGAAAAAATATTTCTTCTGACATGTATTCGGATTATGATATAGAGATTAAATCTTTAACAAAAGCAAAAGAAAAGGATTTATCTGATTTAAAAAAATCTATCATCTCAGAAGAGAAAAAGAATGCTGCTAAAAAACATGCCGAAGAAATAAATAAAGCAAATGAAGATTTAATTTCTACATATAAGAAATTAAATACAGAATTAAAAGAATATTACTCTCTCCAATCTAAAATAGATTCCGGAGATAAATCTAAGACAACTGAATTAAAAAGAGATCAGGCAAAAAAGAATATAAAGACATTAAGAAAAAGGATTAATAATTATAAAAGAAAAGGCATTGAAAATAAAGATGAAGCAATTTATTCAAAAGAGTTAGAAGATGCCCTAAAAAATGATAATTCTCAGAAAGTCAAAGAATTAGAAACAAAAGCATTTAATTCAGATTTAGATAAGGCAAAGAAAACATATTCTGAAATTTATGAATTAAAGCAAAAAATTAGTAGTACTGATGATGGTCTTCTCAAAGATGAATATAATGGAAAATTATCATCTCTTGAAATTGATTATAATAAAGCAATTAAAGAATTAGACAAATACAAGCAATCTGTCTCTGATATTTCTTCCAAAGTTTCTGAAATGGAAACAAAAGTTGAAAAATCTTTTCAATCTAAAGCAAAAGATGATGTCATTTCTAAAATGGAACGTGAAGCAAAAGCCGTTTCTAATCTTATAGAACAATCTCAATCTAAAATTCAAAATTTGAAATCTCCAAAAGGACTTGAAAAAGAATTTGATGATTTGAAGCAAAGAGCAAAAGATATTGGAACTGCTTTTGAGAGTGCTTCAAAGGGCTTAACTGGTGAAGAACTCACCAAAGAAACTGAAAAATACAAGAGTGATTTGAAAGAAATTTCAGAAGAACTTCGTATGCTTCAAGCTCTTGGTAAAAAGGGTGAATTTGTAAATTTAGACGATGATACATTAGCTGATTATAACGCTTCTATTAGTAAGGTAAGAAAAAATCTTGAAGATGCTGGTGTTGAAATTAGAAATGTCCGTATTTCTGATGTAACAGATGGGCTTGGAAAATTTACTATTCAGATTAAGGATGCTGAAGGAAATATTAAAAACTTATCTTATGTTTACAATGATGAAATTAATAAGATGGTACGAAGCACCACTATTATAGGTAATGAGGGTAGTAAATTTTCTCAGTTTTTCAGTGCTCTTGGAAACAAAATAAAAGATCTTGGAACTTATTGGATTGCAAGATATTTAGACCCGTCTGATTTTATTCAGTATGGGAAGCAAATAATTGGAACCATTGTTGAGTTAGATGATGCAATTGTTGATTTGCAAAAAACCACTTCAATGACTGGTCCGCAATTACAAGATTTTTATTTAGATGCAAATGATGTAGCCAAAGAAATGGGTGTAACCACTAAAGATATTATTGATCAGGCTTCTAGTTGGTCAAGACTTGGGTTTTCTGATAAAAAAAGTGCTACTGAAATGGCAAAGCTTTCTTCTCAGTTTGCAGCTATTTCTCCAGGAATGGATGTAGATACAGCTCAAGAAGGTTTAGTCAGCGTTATGAAAGCCTACGGGACGGAAGTCGATGATGTATCTGATGGAATTATGTCAAAAATAAATGCGGTGGGTAATGCATTTGCCACTGACAACGAACAAATTATTGAAGGTTTAAAGAGGTCTTCTGCTTCTATGGCTGTTATGGGAGAAGATCTTGAAAGTAATATAGCACTCTTTACAGCAGCACAGGAAATCTTACAAGATGAAGCCAGTGTCGGAACCGCCTTACGCTCACTTTCCTTAAGAGTGAAGGGATTCGATGAAGAAACAGGCGAACTCTCAGAAGATTTAACTAATATAACTGGTAAGATTGTAGATCTTACAAAAACAGCTAAAAATGCCAAAGGCGTTTCTATTTTTACAGATGAAACTCAAACAGAATATAAAAGTCTCGTAGATTATTTTAGAGATTTGCGTGATGTTTGGGATGATATGTCTGAGCAAAATCAGAATGCATTGTTAAAAGATTTATTTGGTATGCGAGGGGCACAAACTGGCGCAGCTATCATTAAGAACTTTGATCAGGTGGAAGATGCCCTTGAAGTAATGGAAAATTCTGCCGGATCTGCAGATAGGGAAATGGAAATTATTCAACAGTCTCTTACTTATAAGATCAATGCATTAAAAGAAACATGGGTTGGATTTGCACAATCTACTGTTTCCAGAGATTTTCTTGGTGGAGCTATTGATGGACTAACTTCTTTATCTGAAATTGTTACAACACTGGTAGAAAATTTTGGTTTACTCCAGACTGTAGCCGGAACTGCACTTGGAATTTTTGCTCAGAAAAAAGGTTTTGGTAAACGTAAATGCGTTTCAGTCGTAGTTTATAATGCCCTCTTCTATAAAGCTGCATAATAATGCCATGTAGCCAACTTAGAGGATGTTTGGTTTGTATTCGTAAATCAGGCCATAAAACCTTAGAACTATAGTTCTTAAATTGTCGAATAACGGAGGAAGCCGTAAGCCTGGAAACAGGTACTAGAGAGATGCAATAAAAGCATCATAATATGATGTTCTCAAAGGAATAAGCATTATGCAAAAACGGTAGTTCCGTCACGATATACAAAACTACGAAAGTGTGATTTCATTGGTTTTTAAATACTATATATTGTGTGTATTAGTTATTACAAACCACTATATATTGTGTTTATTATATCGTGCTAGAGGCTGACAAGACATTGAGGTGTACAGGCGTAATTGTACATCGTTGCAACAACATACAGTCCAGTGGGGGAAAGCTCCACGAAGCAAATAAGGGATACGACAGTAACACTACTGCCCTATTTGTACTAATCACACAACTCTCCGCTGCTTGCAACTGTGGAGATGATTAAAAAATTAATTCTTCAAGTGTAATTCCAAATAGATTTGCAATCTGTAAAGCATGTTCAATTTTAGGATGCTTGTCTGTTTCATATCTATTCATTACATATTTAGAAACATTGATTTTGGCAGCCAACTCTTCCTGAGTCATGCCAAATTGTTCCCGGTAATATTTTATATTCTCATTAATGTGAATGGGTCTTTTCATTGTAATTCCACTCCTTTTTGAATATTATATTACCTATACAACAAAAAGTCAATGTATTTATTTATAAAATATATTAATACAACTTTTTATTTGTTACTTTTTTGAATATAAATTACTTTTCATTTTCTTATGTAAAATATTCTAAGAATAGAGATGTTCTATTGACGTTATTACAGTTGAATTTTATCACTTTTTGTGATAATATACAGGTAAATAGACATTGTTTCGACAATTTTCTTGTTTGCTGTCTGTTATAATTACCTTTATGGAGGTGATATAATGGATAAGAAAAAGAACACAAAAAAAGGAGGGCATATTATGGCCGTTTCAATGGCAGTAGTTCCATTATTAAAAAATGAAGTAGCAGATTCTTTTTTTAATACTTTAAATAAATCAAAATTAAAGCCCTATACCGATAAAGAAAGAAAAGAAACTGATCGAAAAATTGCGGAAATTATTGCAAAAAGGCAGAAATAAAAATGACATATTCTGAAGAAAGACTTAATAGAGAAAGACATTTTATTGAGGTTGGGGATTTTCAATGTGGAATTGACGATCCCCTAAATAATTTTCTTACTGATTCTTCATTTGAATATGATGAGTAAAAATACGGTTCAACATATCTCTTAAAAGATATTGATAGTAATTCTATTTTGGCATTCTACACAATTAAAGCAAATGGGATTCAGACGTATTATAATAATGAATATAACTCAGTTCCAGTAATTGAAATCGCTAGAATTGCTGTTCAATATGAATTTCAAAATAATGGAATAGGTAAAAAATTATTTTATGATTATATTATGCCTAGAATCAAAGATGTTGAAAGACTTATTGCTATTAAAGCAATTATTGTTTTCGTAGAACAAGAAAATGAACAAGGAGTTAAATTTTATAAATCCATAGGGTTTGAAAAAGCGGATCCCATAGTTCAAAATTCTATATATGAAAGCTTCAATGAAGAATGTGATTTATATGTTCTTTCTATGGAAAAAATATTATAAAATTCTTCTAAATCTCTGTTTAAGTTGATATTTGCTTAAATTATAGATACAAATGGGCGATAAACAAGAAGCTCTCAATAGTCAGAAGGAGGACAAGGATATGGCAATTACTTATAAACCGCAAGTACCGTTAATTATAAAACCAGGAATGACTAAAGCTTTTGCAGATGCGCTGGTTTCAGAAAATCGTCATAAAAATTATTGGGAAGAATGTAAAAAGACAGTAGAAAAAATAAACTCTTTAGATAGAAGTGCTATTGAAAAATTAAATAGGATGGCTCGTTGAGAAGAATGATTGATACTCTCGAATATGTTAAATTAGACAATAAATACTTTGATAGGGATGTTTTACAATCTTTTAATTGTGGATATCCCGATTTTAATGAATTTTTGACAAAGGATGCAATAAAATATAATGATACAGGAAAAGGCATCACATATGTATTAGTAGATGTGGAAAATTTAAAAATGGAATTATACCACCTATATTAGCATTTGCGACCATTCAAGCAACTGGACTTCAATACACTGAGAATGATAATAAAATTTATTCTATGCCAGCAGCAGAGATTAAATATTTTGCTATTGCAAAAGGTTTTCAAAAGCAACTTGCATATACGATTGATAAAAATAAATATTATAGCACTGTATTTTTTGAATTGTTATTAATACATTTATATCAATTATCAACTAATGTTATCGGCTTTCAGGCAATCTTCTTGATAGCAAACGAGAATGGTGAAAAGCTATATAAAAGAAAAAATTTTGTTGATGCAACAAAATTTTCTATTCCGTATGATGAAAATGATGCATTTAATAAATGCACTCCAATGTGTTTGATGATTGAAGATAACATATATAGTATTTTTGGAATAGATTAAAATAAAGGTAAGGCTTCATGCCCTACTTTTTTTATTGCTGGGTGAAAAGGAAATGGTAACAGAGCATTTTGGGCATTGCGAAGGGTTTATGATTTTTGACACCGAAAATAATCAAATTGTCAAAAGTGAAACCATTGCTAACCCCGGACATAAACCTGGATTCATGCCTAATTTTCTTGCCGATCATGGTGTAAATGTCATCATCAGCGGTGGTATGGTCGGATGTGCAGTTGAGATTTTTAATGAAAGGAACATCGAGGTTATTGTTGGAGCAAAAGGTAATGCCAAAGCAGCAGTAGAAGCATACTTGGAAGGCTCTTTAAAGTCGACTGGTTCTGTTTGCCATGAACATCAGCATCATGATGAATGCGGCGAATAAAATATCATATTTATATTGTGAAATAGTGCTTGTATAAAGTATAATAGGTGCAAGTACTATTTTTGCTTATAGAGCAACCTTGTAGGTATGTTTCCAAAAACAGATAAAATACCGTGGATATGTTTCCGTGAACGAGCAGGTACTAAAAATACCGATATGACATTCATTCATTCAACTCGTGCCACGTGGAGACGGTCTGTTTGCTGTCAAGGAAATAAAATCAAGTGCTGAAAAGTGGCGTATTTCCGGGCTTTTTGTAAGGTTGGTATCTCGTAAGAAGCCTTGCGGAAAGTTCGGTTTTATTGTATGGAAACATATCTGCTTTTGGGTCTGGTTGTAGAGAATTTGAGTAACCGGAGAATAGCGGTAGGGTTTAGGCTGTGGATTAGATGTCAGAGGTTGTGGCACCAGGATTGTTGTCAGAGCCGACCGCAGTTTAAGCCACTCGATACTAAGGGGGGGAGACTTGGCAGTGGAATAGATGACAGAAAAAATTTTCAAAAAGTTCACCAAAAACTTAGTGATTGTGATATAATATATGTTTACAGAGGAAGGAGGTCGAGACGATGAGCTATAAGGTTTTAGATGTGTGTCGTTATGTAATTAATTATAGCAACGAACATGACTATGGAATTTCAAATTTAAAACTTCAGAAAGTACTTTATTTTATCCAAGCTTATTTTTTAACAAAAAAGAAAGACCACACTCCTTGTTTCGATGAGAAGATAGAAGCATGGGATTTTGGACCTGTTGTTCCAGAAGCTTACCATGAATATAAGCAGTACGGAAGTGGAGATATACCTACAATAGAATCATACATTATGTTTGATGAAAATGATATATGGAATGCTAAAAGGGTTGAGTTTGAGGACACTGCGATTACAGATGAAGACAAAGCTCTTATAGAAAAAGTTGTAGACAAATTTGCAGATTATTCAGCAACAGATCTTGTATCATTAACCCATAGACAGTCACCATGGATTGATGTTTATGTTCCATATCAAAATAACGAGATTACAATTAATGCAATAAGGGAGTACTTTAATGGCTGATGACAATTTAGATGTATTGCTCCGGACGACTGACAATACAACAATGTCATTAGAGCAATCAAAAAAATTTAATAACACTAAAAGAAAAATCAATGGAATTTGCAAAGCATTATCCATGAATACTCAGAAGTATGATCCGCAGAAAACGGTTGAGAATATTGCATCATATATAATATCAACAAATAAGTTGTACAGGATTCTTTATTCGGAAATCAGCAATTATGTTTATTCGTTAGAAATGTCTCAACGAGGAGTTTTTGCTACAAATTTAGAAAAACTATTGTTATATTCGCTTGATGATGATAATTTGGTAAGTGAAGACTGTAAAAAAATGATTGTAAAAATCTATGATCATTTTCAACTAGCGTTACATCAGATTGAAAATGTCAATAATATTTTTGCGGACAGCATAGAAGAAGCGAAAGAGAACTTGCAAAAACAGATAAAAGGCGTTGAAAAAGAATACCTGCATGAGCATCTGCAGCATCACATAACTGATTAACAACTTGAAGAATATTTAGTTCTCCTCGAAGAAATTTTTCAAATATTTCTCGATCAAATTCTTTTCCATTGACAATAACTACACGTTGCTTTTTTATTGGAAATCCGCAATGAATACATACTTCTGATTTATCTGATATTTCTTTTCCACACTCAGGACATTTTATCAAAGCCATAACATAATCCCCTCCCATAATATGTTTATTATTGCAAGTAATAACATATTATCATATTAATCTATGGTTGTAAACTACGACAAGAAAAATGGATGGACTACTTGGCTTGATAGTATTTTGGATAAAGCTCCTACAGTTTCTAAAGAAATTGAGGATATGTTCAAAAATCTTGAAAAGAAACCTAACATTAAATTATTTACTTCTCAAGATTTTTTAGATTTTGCGAAACAAATGAAAATAGCAGACGATAATCTCACAGAATTTTTCAAGAATGATAAGTATGTAGAGAAGACATTTGCTAATTACCAGCAGTATTTAAAAGATACTATGGGTATTGCTGCCAAGTTCAAAAAGGCAATGAGTGGTGTCGGAACTGTAATCAAAAAAGCCATTGCTGCTACAGCTACAGAACTTGTATTTATGGCCGCTTCTTGGGCAATCGGTAAAACACTAGAAGCCATTGATGATTGGATACACAAGTCTGACCGTCTCATCGAGAAGGGTGAGGAAGCAAAACAGGCTATTGCTGATGTAAATAGTGAACTGCAGGAGAAGAAAACCTCCGGAAAATCCCTCATTGATGAATATGCCGATTATATTGAGTCCGGGAAAGTAGGGGTTCAAACTGATGCACAGGGCAATACAACCGGATATACACAGCTTACTGCCACAAATGAAGAATATGAAGCGTTCTTAGATACTAACAAGGAGATTGCCGAATTATTCCCATCTCTTGTAGGTGGATATGATAGTCAAGGAAATGTTCTTTTAAATTTGGGAAGTAGTGCAGAAACCGCCACTGCTGCTTTACAAAGTCTCATTGAACAAGAAGAACGGATTGCGAATTTAAAAATCGAACAAAATATGCAGGACGCAGCAAGCGGTGTTCTTGCGGAATATAAAAAAATTCAAAGCCAAATTAAATCCAATGAGGAACTTCTTACAAAATACAATGATAAAGCACAGGGTGAAAAGGAACTGCTTGATTCCCGTTTAATAGAGCCTGTTTCTGATATATTTATTGGTGATGGTGAAACTATTCAAAAAAGGTCATATCAATGGATGGCAGATGAAGTAGAAGAAAATAGAATACTTTTTGATGCCATTAAAAAAAGTATTGATCAATATAACAACACTGTAGGAAGTATTGATGACATAGTTTTTAATGAAACTTCTGCAAATGGTGATCGAACACTTGATTTTAAAACATCAGAAGAGAACTTTAATGCATTTAATAGAATTCTTGAAGATCAATATAGTGAAATTTCTGGAAATGAAGTTACTTTAGCAGCAGAAGCAAGTGCATCTAATGAAATATTAGAAGCACAAATAAAGTCTAATCTAAATAGTTTAATACCAGTTATGCAAAGCTATACCGATACCATGACTGGATTTTTAGAGTTTTCTGACAATAAGGAAGTTCAAGATAAAATAACAACGGGCATAAATGACATCATTAGTTCATTTGATATTTCTAATATGAGTTTTGAAGAAGCTCAGTTAGCTCTTAGTGATTTCCAAGGATGGATAAATAAGACATTTTTAAATGACATTATATATACTATCACAAGTGCAAAGCCGGAAAATAAAGAGAAAATTCAAAATGCATGGGCTGATTTGTTGACACTTGATGCTTCTTCTATGAATGCATATGATGAGTTTAATTATATAGACCAATTAGTTAAGACAATATTCCCAGATGATATTGAAAAGCAAATGAATTTAAGATTAATTCTTGGCTATGATGTTGAAACAGAGGACGGGAAAAAAGTTAATACAAGATCACTTAAAGAAAATGAGATTGCAGAAAAACTTAAAATTGATAATGAAATTCTTGGTGTTCTTACTGGTAGTCAACTGGAAATTGCTTATGATTTAGTGGTAAATGATAATTTTACTGGAACATTTGAGAATCTGATGCTTGAAATTGAAAAAGCAGAAGAAAAAATAAAAGCATCTCAAGATACCCTTAAAACCACCTTCTCTTCTCTCCTATCCAATGAGGACGGAGATACTAGAAAAGTAGTTGACAAATTTGAGAGTGAAGCAGCCGCTATTCAGTCTGCAATGGAGAAACTTTCTTCTGAGGGAAGACTCAGCAATTCCGACTGGATTGAACTGCAGAAAACCTTGCCCGAACTGGCAGGCTCAACAGAAGATCTGAATAAAGAACTCTCCGATTTAAAAGCGGATAAGGCTATTGAATTTGCTAAAGATTTTGCAAATTCTATTAAAGGGTCTATTACTGATGAAGAAGAATTAAAAAATGCAATAAATTTATTTTCTGATGAAATTTTAGCATTAGATCTTCCGAAAGACAAATTAAATGAAATAAAAGAATGGTTTTCAGGAATTATACTTGCATCTGGAAGTGGAATTTCTGGGATAAGTGAAATGCTTTCCGAAGCCCTCTTAATGGACTTTGACGAATATCTTGACCTTTCATTTAATACGGCGTATGAAACCTATACTTCCAAAATGGCAACGTTTACGGATGCTCTGGAACAGTTTAAGTCCGGAACATTAGAGGGTGATGTCCTCACCGAACTGTACCAGAAAGTACCGGAGCTTGCCCAGACAACGGACGATTTAGATGTGGCCTTGACCAAACTCGCCATGAATGAAATCGGAGTAATGCTGGCCGACCTAAATCAGCAGATCGAAAACTGCATTGAAGCTGGCGGTGATGTTGAACCCCTTTACAAATTGCGTGAAACAATTGCAGATGCAGTTGACCCATCCAACTACACCATTGACGAATTGAAAGATCAGTTCTCTTCTATCCCGGAGGAAGCCAGGGACTCTATGAGCCGGGATGATCTGGAACTTGCATTCAAATTGCAGCTAGAAACCGGGCAGGCATACTCTGACTTTGATAAACTTACCCAAGATATTGAAACCAGAAAAGTGAAGCTTTCCTTGGAAATGGACAACATGAGTATGTTCGATGATTATGAGGAAGCTTTAAATGGCCTTGAAAATGGTGACCGCTGGGACAAATATGGGGAAATACTTAAGAGTGCTAAAGAATCTTATGATGCTGGCGATTGGGGCGAAAAACAGTTCAAAGAAGCTGCCAAACTTTATTCTTATGCGAATGATAGTGGGGCTGCCAATTTTGCCGAGAACTATGAGCGGTTCAAAGATTTCTTCCAAGAGGATACCAAGGCCGGAGCTGTATCATTCTTGAATTTCTTGGATGAATATGATTATGCACACTTTGATGATGCTCTGAATACTTGGATTGTTGATATTAAGGACTTTGCTCAGGCTGCCAAAGATATGGCAATGCCATTAGACCTTTTGACTGCTGGTATCGGGAACCTTCAAGATAAAGGATTTGACTTTGCTTATGTGGCCGATTATACCGATGGTATTTCAAAAATAGAAGAAACAAAGAAATTACTTGCCGAGGCTTATGCAGAAGGTGACGCTTCTGAAATTGCAAGATTAGAACAAATTCTTGACTTAACTACCCGTATTACTGCCCAAGAAAAAATCAAGGCTCAACTTGAAGGTAAAGATATGGGAATTGATACCGGGATAACCACACAGGGAAATCAAGTATTAGATTCTGAAGGAAATGTTGTCCGTAATCTTGCCGCATCTGGAATTGAAGGTGCTACAGAAGCAGCCGAAAAGTATAATTCTGTACTTGGTAAAGTAAATGAAAATATGAACTTAGCTGATGAAACTCAGTTAGGACTTATTTCCACTTTAGGCTCCTACTCTTCTGCTCAATTAAAAAGTATTGATTTAATGGATGGTCAATATGGTGAATATGAAGATGCTGAAAAAGCACTAGATGCATTACAAGAAGCCTACGGTCTTACGGCCGAAGAAATGACTACTTTTATTAATGTACTATCTGATATGGGTTTACTTGGTGAAGGTTCCGAAAAGGCACAAAAAGAAGCTCAAGAAATGGCAAAAGCAGCAGAGGAAGAAGCTAATGCTATTCAAAATGCTAATCAGATTTTAGCTGAAAGTGGTTCTGAAACTAGATTGGGTGATACAGATATTGCATCTATGTCCTCCCGTGAAGCTTCAGAAAGAGCTTCTGAATTAGAAGAGTCTAAAAAAGTTTTGATTGAATATGGTGCTGATACTTCTGCTTTAGATGCTGAAATGGAACGGACAGAATTACAGAAAACCATTATGGTTGATATAGAATCAGCTCCCGGAAAAGATGTCGATTCTATTCGACAAGAAATTGATAGCATGTCAGATGAGGAAATTGAACTTAGATTCAATGCTTCTAGAGAAGAAGTTGAAGCTGCATTAGACGATATTGAAAGTGCAGACTTAAATTTACATCCTGTATTTTCTATTGACGAAACACAGTTTAATCAACTTATTCAATCCAAAGAGAAATCGACTGTTCCTGTGGATGGTGATACGACACAATTTACTCAAAAGGTAGATGAAGCGATTTCAAATGCAGAGTCTAAAACTGCTACTGTGACAGTAAGAGGTAATACAAATCCACTGAGAGACGATGTTACTTCAAGAATAAGCTGGATAGAAGGTCTTACTCCAACTATCAATGTTAGTGCTAATACACAGGGAATTTCTAGTGCAATCAGTAACGCTTTACTTGGACCATTTAATATTAATGTTTCTGCAAATGTCCATGGACTTCCTCCTGCCCAAGTTGGAAGTGGACCTGCGAGAGGAACAGTCTTTGCCCATGCTACTGGCACTGCTTATAATATGCTTAATCTTCGTCCAGTATCCGGTGCTTATGCATCTGGTACGGATGTATCTCTTAATCATGACCAAACTGCTGTTGTAAATGAAATACAACAGGAATCATTAATTAGAGATGGAAAATGGTATTTAATAAACGGTGGAACACAAATAGCATCTTTGAAAAAAGGTGATATTGTTATTAATGGTGCTCAAACAGAGCAATTATTGAAATACGGTAAACTAAGTACATTTGCTGGGAATGCTTATGCAAGTGGAACTGTTGGAAGCACAATTCCATTGATGAATTCTTTTTATACAGGTTCTAGTCTAGGTATGGGCAATAGTTCATTATCCGGTAGCAGTGGATCTACTACGATCAATAATAATACCACCATTAATAATTATGGTAATTCTGGATCTAAAGGGAATAAAAGACAGGGATCCGAAGCAAAATCTACTCTTGACAGTTTTAAGGAATGGACTGGAAATTTCTTTGACTGGATTGAAATTCGTATAGATTATATTACCAAACGTGCTGAAAATTACTACAATAAAGCACAGCAGTTCATAGAAAAGGGACTTGCAAATTTAGACGGAACACTTAGCAACGAGAAGAATTATATCAAAGCCCGTGATAATCTGAAAGAAGCTACATTTGATTATGTAAGACTTATTCAGATTAATGAAGATGGTGCTGCTCGTTATCAAGAACAGGCAAATAAAGTATTATCCAAGGGTAAAAAGTCTTTAAATTCCGGCGATAAAAAGACATTAGATTCTGCTGTTAAAACTTTAAATGCCGGAGGAAAAATAGATATTTCAGAGTACAATGAAAATGTTCGGAGCGTACTTGACGAATATCAAAATTGGTATGATAAGGCAACTGAGTGCCGTTATGCTCTTACCGATCTTAATTCTACATTGGCTGATTATAGGGAAGAACTTTATAATCTCCCATTAACTCAGGCCGCAGAAAAAATAGAGAAACTTTCTGCTGCAATGGATGTTTTAAATAGCAAGACAGATGTTGCAACAATGGGCGAATCTACCATTGCTACTTATGCGAAGATTATGGGAGAAAGTGCGGAACAAACAGAGAAGTCTCTTAGAAAAATTGAAAGTAGGCAGAAATCTGCTCAGAAAAGCTATGAAAAATCCATTGACAAAGAAGCTTCTGCTAAAAAGGATCTTAAAAATGCCGGAAATAAATTGAAGAAAAATAGATCCTTATCAAAATCTCAACGTCAACAGATTGTGGATGGAGAAAAGGTTTCAACAAAAGGATTGTCCGGAAAAGCATTATCTCAGGCAAAAGCTTACAATAAAAAAGTAGATACTTTAAATAAAGCTACGACTGCCAAAAAAGATGCAAAGGCACAAAGAGATGCTGCTAATACTGCTGCTACCACTGCCAAGAAGCGGATGGAGCTTAATAAAAAGCAGGCACAGGAAGCACAGAAATATCAGAAAAAAGATAATTATGAATATGCTAATTATCTTGCAAAATTGTCCTTGGAAAATTCAAAAGATCAATACAATGCAAATGCTGAAGCTCTTAAAAAGACGGAAGAAACAGTTGCTTATCGTCAAAAGGTAAGCGAACAGACTAAAGCAAAGCTTTCTACTACCAAGCGGAATCTTAAGTCTTCTGACACAAAAGGAAGAAAGAAAAACGAGGATGGAACTTATGTTCTTACTGGATTAAAGGGAGCCGCACTGGAACGTGTGAAAGCATACAATAAGGCTGTTCGTGAATCTATTGCTGCCAGCGGTAAGTATGACCAGGCATTAATAGCAATGGATGAAGCACAGGAAATAGCTACCACTTCTGCCGCCGAACTTGCACAGGCTCATACCGAGTATGCGAAAACTACTTTTGAAAACATTCAGAATTATTATGATGGACAGCTCAAATATGAACAGCTCCTCAATGAAGCGGATGAAAAATCTATTGAGCTGGCAAAAGCCAAAGGTCAATATGATAATACATCTAATTATGATAAGCGGATTGCAAATATGAAAGAGGAACGGAAAATTGTAGCCAATGAAGCTGCTGATCTTGAAAAACAGTTAGCGGAACATGTTAAGAATGGATACATCAAAAAAGGTTCTGATGAATGGATTGAAATGCAATCTCAAATTCTGAATGCTAAAAATCAGGTGAAAGACTTTGATGTTCAAATAGCAAATATGGAAGTAGAAAAGCTTGAAGTTAAGTATGCGACCATGTTTGATCGTGCTATTGAACAAATTGATCAATTCAAAGATAAGATTGGCGAACTGAACTCTCTCATCAATGATGAGATGAAATTCGATTATGATACTGGAGATCTGACTCAGGCCGGAATGCTTTCTATTTTATTTGATGTAAAGGACTTAAATTCCAGTCAAGAGAATTTAGGGATTGCAATTAAAAAACGTCAAGAAATTCTTAATGATTACCAGAAGGAATTCGGAAAAGCTTATGTTCAGGGCGAAAATGAAATTTACGATAACTGGATGAAAGAAGTTGATGGAAGTATTCAGAGTCAATTAAGTGCTACCAAATCTGCCCAAGAAAAGTTAATTAGTATGATGGAAACTTTAGTCGACAAAGAGCGTGAGGCTATGGTTAAAGTGATTGATGCACGAAAAGAAGCTTTGTCTGCGAAAAAGGAATACGCCGATTATGATAAAAATTTGCGTCAGCAAAATGAAGAAATTATTTCTTTAGAACGTCAAAAAGCTGCTCTTGAAGGGCTTACCGATGCAGAGTCAAAGGCTAAAAAGGCGCAATTGGAAGCACAGCTTAAAGAAAAGCGTGAAAATTTGGATGACACTGTACAAGATCATGTATATGAACTTAAATTAGATGGCTTAGATGAATTAGAAGAACAGCTTAATGAGAACTATGAAAAATATGTTTATGAATTAAGTGGTAATTTGGAACTCATGACAGAAGCTATCAATAAGCTTATCAATGCATCCAATGAGAATGTTTCCGAGTCTTATTCTCAGCTAGTTAAAATTCTTCGCAGTATCGGACTGTCAGATGCTCAAATACAACAGTCCGGCTTGACTAATATTAGTGGTTACGCAAGTGGCACAAAAAATGCTTCAAAAGGTATGCATGTAATAAATGAGAATGGAGTCGAAAGTATCTACTCTCCTTCTACTGGAAAAATATACAGATATTTTGATGGTGGAGAAAAAGTAGCTACAGCAAAGCAAACTGAATTGTTTAACAGGATTGTAAATGGATCTATCCCAACATCAATATTTGATTGTCCGAAATTGGCGGCTCCAAATATTGATAATGCAACTAGTCCTAATATTTCCGTACATTATGATAGTTTGCTGAATGTACAGGGTGATATATCTAAGAATACACTTCCAGAATTGAAAGAAATTTTGGAGCGTTCTTATCAATACACAGTGCGAACAATTCAAAGAGAATCTAGTAAAAACGGATTAAAGTAAAAATATAGGCATGGTGATAATCGTTGTAACATGCGGTTATTATCATGTCTATTTTAATGAAAAGGAGGATTATTATGAATGAAATTGTAAATCTTATGCCAGTATTAATTGTTGCAATTCTTATGAATATCGGAGCCGGTATGTATTACAATATCGGAACAAGAGAAATGGCCTTTGATTTTAAGATTCTAATTCATGGAATTATTAAAGCTGCTATTGTTGTTGCAATGTTTGTGGGAACTGCTTATTGTTTCGATGCTACTGATTTATCTTCTATCGGGATTACACCTTCATTAATGATGAATACTGCCATTATTACATATGTAGGTAAGGCTATTCTTTCTCTGTCAAAAATTCTTGGCATTGATACGGTCATTGGAAATAAACAGTAGAAAGGATAGGTATTTCATGAATGGAAAATGTAAATCAACTTTTAGAGATAGATTGGGTCCAAACATTTTATAATATTTTACTTATAATGGTTGGAATAACTGCTGTTGTTGTAATCGTTGCCGAATTTTTTGATAAGGTATTAAAGCGTCCATTTCGCTGGTGGAAATCTATGTGGAAAGACCATACGCTTCTTGAAAGTACCATAACGGAGTTAAAATCATTATCTGAACGTCATGAGAAAGATGTCATGATTTCAAATAAACACGATGAAGAAATTAAAAAAACTCTTGAAAGCTTTATGGAAGAAATGAGAGCTGTTGTTATTGAAAATAAAAAAGATATATCACAATTCTATGAAAATCGTGTAAGAGATAGGGAACAATCTTTTAAAATTCAAAAAGAACTTACTGATACTCAAAAAAATTTATCTGATATAGTGGATAAAATTGATCAGAAAATTGACATTATGAAAAGTAATACAGATACACGTTTTAAGGAAAACGAGGAAAAACAAAATGAACGCGTACAAGCCGAGCTGAAGGATAAAATTGGACAATCTTATCGCTACTACCATTCCAGAAAGAAAATTAATGATATTGAACTTGAGGCACTTGAGGGTCTTATAAAAGCCTATGAAGGTGCAGATGGAAAGAATAGTTTTGTCCACAG
>NFZD01006675.1_pt1 | contig 17357 bp, 16 predicted proteins | sample 1095381 | NCBI WGS metagenome assembly NFZD01 (sample SAMN03609891, study PRJNA323583) | gut metagenome | isolation source: feces | host: Rattus norvegicus | place: Denmark: Riget | collected 2013 | reverse complement strand
CCTTGAGGTCCAGTTGGTCCTACAGGTCCAGTATTTCCAGTTTTTCCAGTTGGTCCTACAGGTCCAGTCCCTCCAGTAGGTCCTACAGATCCAGTATTTCCAGTTTTTCCAGTTGGTCCTACGGGTCCTTGAGGTCCCGTTGGTCCTACAGATCCAATTCCTCCACCAGGTCCAGTTGGCCCTTGAGGTCCTACAGGTCCGATTGGTCCAAAGCGAACAGGTATGTTAGCTATATCGCCGTCTGAGAATTGTATACGACACCATAAATACTCACCAGGATTAACAGATGGAACTGTATCTAGTCAGGTTCCAGGTGGAGTTGTGCCGCTATTATGTTTTTGATATTGAATTTTGCTAACATCAACGCTATTTCCAGGGTTACCCTTATCTCCTTTAGGACCAGTTGGTCCTACAGGTCCTGTTGATCCTTGTGGTCCAGTTGGTCCTTGTGGTCCAATTGGTCCTGCATCGCCTTTATCACCTTTAGGTCCTGTGCCAGATGGAAGGGTGTAAAGTTGTCCATCATTAGGATCAATTTTTACAAGTTGAGTATATCCTTCTGACGCATCCATCATATATGGTCTTGGGAGTACAACTACACCTATAGAGCATACAACTTGAATATCTTCGCTATTTTCATTATCTCAATTCCAAGGAATATCAAAGTGAACAACCGTTTCAGACGCTACTGTATTGAAAAGATTATTAGATGCATCAAAATATTCATCTATAACTGTTTCAGCAGTTGTGTGTTTTCATGATTGAGATTTAATAGAATGATGTGTTTGATCAACAAAACCGTAATATAATACTCCAGAAAATCAGTTATCAAATAACGCAATTGTTTTTTTAGGAATAGTTCCTTTATATACTTGTGGGACAATATGATTTTGTTGTGCGAAAGGTAGAGAAATGATGGTTCATTTGTTAGAATCGTTAATGTCACAGGAGAATAATAGTTGATGTTTTAGTCCAAATCGAACATAATATTCTTTACTCGTTTCTTCTCTAATAATAATGAAACTGTCGCCAGCTATCGAGGCTAGTGGAAGTTCGATATTTAAGGCTTTAAATTCATAATTATTAGCTGATAATGACCAGACTTGATAGTTACATGGCGTACCATTTAGTGATAGCTTTTTACGTTCTTGTTCAGATGCAGCAATTACACCATCAAATACGCTATCTAAATTAGGATCCGCAGTTCATGGAAGACTAATTTCGAAAGGATCAGTGGAGTTCATAATTGTCTGAACTTTATCCATCAAAGCAGTTGCATCATAACAATCATTTGTTCATAATTTGCCATCGTCACTAATGCCAATTTCAACTGCTTTAGCACCAGTCAAATCAGATGGTCTTGGTTCTTTATAGTCACTTCCGTCATCGTTTTTAAGCAAACTAGCCTTGGTGACTGGATATATTTCAATATTTGAGTCCTTTACATCTTTGAGTAAAGTATCTTTTTTAATTATTGCCATATTAATTCTCCTTTATTTACTATAAGTAATATCACCATGTGGAAGTTTTTCTAACGCTGCGACTCTAGTTTCTAATGCTTGTATTTGACTTAACAAGTTATTAATTGAAGTGGTAGTAGAACTTTTTGGAGCATATCATCCATCAGCTTGTGCCTTTGTGATATGATCTGGATTTCCAAATTCTTCCCATTCGCCATTAACGTAGACATATTCTTTATGTTCACTTGTATGGAGATATACATCACCATTTGCGCCGCTCGCAGGCAACGAAGTACCAGCGCCAATAAATTTAAGCGGTGTTTTAAGAGCATCTAATTCACTCTTGAGAGCGAAAGTTTTTTCCTGCTTAACTGTTAATACCTTATTTTCTGCTAAGGTTATAGATGTAATAGCATTACCACTACCTGTTACTGAAACAGATGCGACACTACCTGTTGCACCAGTAGGTCCTTGAGATCCCGTTGCGCCTGTAGGTCCTTGAGGTCCAGTAGGTCCAGTAGATCCTGTTTTTCCTTGAGGTCCAGTTGGTCCTGCAACACCTGCAACTCCTGCTGCACCGGTTGGTCCTTGTGGTCCTTTAGGTCCAGTTGGTCCGACTTCACCTGCTGCGCCAGTAGCTCCTCTTGGTCCTGTAGGTCCGACAGGTCCTACGTTACCTTGAGCGCCTGTTTCTCCCTTAGGCCCTTTAATATTAACAGATGGAGGATTATTGATACCGTCACCACCATTATTAGTCCAACTAATAACACCACTTTCACTGACAGATGGAGTAAAGGTGATACCCTTTTTACCTTCAGGTCCTTGAGGACCTTGAATACCAGTTGCTCCAGTAGGTCCTGTTGGTCCAACAGGTCCTGTATTACCGGTATTTCCTTTAGGTCCAGTAGCACCAGTAGGTCCCATTGATCCTATAGCACCATTATCTCCCTTAGGTCCTGTTGGTCCGGCACTACCTTGCGCACCAGCATTTCCTTGAGGTCCTTGAGGTCCAGTTGGTCCTATTCCTCCTGCAGATCCTTTAGGACCTTGAGATCCCGTTGGACCTTGTGGTCCTTGAGGTCCAGTAGGTCCAGTAGCACCAGTTGGTCCAATAGATCCAGTGGCACCTGTAGGTCCCATAGGTCCTGCATTTTCAAAATAAGGTAGGGATGACCATGCGGTTATCCCATCCCCGATCTTTAATTTAACAGTGTTTTTATCATTGGTAGCTTCGATACCGATTTCACCAACATTTAAGACAGGATTGTTAGCTGCTCAGTTTTCTTTAGTATCATATTTATGTTTAATACGAACTTTCATTATATGTTCAGCCATATATATCCTACCTCTAACTATTCTATAGTACTATTACCGCCGTCTAAAATAAGAACATCTGTATATTTAACGACGTCGTTATTAATGTTTCCTTCTAAAGTTGTAATTTTTCCTGTATTAGTAGCAATTTTACCGCTTAATTCAGTATCTTTAGCTTTAAGGTTTGTGATATCTGTACTATGTGTTTGAATTGTACCTTCTGCAGTTGTAACTCTAGTTGTTAAACCTTCAATATCATTTGTATTCTTTGTAATGCTTGTTGTATGGCTGTCAAGAGTTGTTGTGTGTTCTTCAACTGTAGTGGTTAAAGTATTAACAACTTCATCTTGAGTTTCATGAATCTTTTCTAATGCAGTTACTCTACCATTAGTTTCAGTAAATGAAGCCTCAACATCAGTTTTAAGAGCGTGTAACTTACTTGCATTCTCTAATGCAGTGATTTTACCGCTTAATTCAGTATCTTTGGTTTTTAAACCGCTAATTTCGCTGTCAAGTGCAGTATCTTTTTCTTTAAGTTGAGCGATATCTGACTTATTAGTTGTATTATCAGTTTCAAGTGGAGTGATTTTAGCTAATAAATTAGCTTCTGCTCCTGTAGCTCTATCAACTTCTTCTTGTAAGTCGGTTGTAAGAGTTTCTTCTGCTGCAGTTGCTCTTGCGACTTCTGCATCAATTAAGCCTTTTAATTCGCTATCTTTTGCAGTCAATTTGTTAACTTCAGTTGTTAAATTATTTGCAACATTCTCAACTTCGTCTTTAGTTGCATGGATGTTTTCATCACCTAATTCAACCCATGACTTAACTTTTGTTTCATCACCTGTTTCTGAAAGAACATATTCTTTACTTCCAACAATGATGACATCTCCTGCTTTATAATCAGTAACTGCAGGTAATTCATTTAATACACCTTTGAAGTGCATTGCGCCTGTAACACCGCTAATTTTACTTTCTAAAGTATCTAAACGACCTTTAACTCCTAAAATTTCAGTGTCATGAACACTATCTTTATTAGATGATCTTTCAACTTCAGCTTGAATTGCTTCGTCAAGTCTGCTTTCTTCAGCTTCAGCTCTATTTTTTTCAGCTTCAACTGCAGGTGCGATTAATCCTTCAACTCTAGTAATTTCACCACCTAATCTTGTATCTTCTGCTTTTAATGCTGTTTCTTTATCAGCGAGTTCTGTTTTAAGAGCATATGTTGGAATGACTGTTTCACCACTAGCAATGCTGTTAATTCTACTATTGACTTCATTAATAATTGTGTCAATATCAGATGAAGAGCCGCTTGAAACTGCTAATTCTTTATAAATACCATCTGCTCCAACGTTAGCAATAACACAGACCTTTATGAAGCTATCTGCTAAGATAACAACTAATTGACCTGGATATGCTAAAGCATTAGTTCTAATATAATTTGTTAATGCTTCTTCAGTTTCAAATACTGAGTTAGCATCAAGTGGAAGTGGGTTAGTTCTAGCAATAGATACACCAACGTCCCATTTTGCACCGTTACTAAGTGCTGCGAAAAATTCTTCACGTGTCATAATCTATCTCACCTCACCCTACTTTGTTACTGTAATAGTAAATTTACTTGCGCCGCTTTCTGCAACTGCATTACTAACATAGAATAAGTCATATTCAACTGCTGCAAAATTGTTAGCACCTTCAACTTGAACACTTGTCTTATTAACTGTTTGTGGAGCGCCGTTAACTGCGTTTGCGACTTTAATATCTTTAACTACGCCTTTTGGTGCAGCGAAAAACATTTGTTTCATTTGATTAGTGTTAACTGATGTTGTAAATGCGCCGTTTTTAACGCCAAATGCACGGATTTGACTTGATGTAATAGCGGTTGGATCTGCAATTGCTTGTGTGCCATTGTAATATCCTTGGAACCAGCCTCTAAAACCTGTAACTTTACTTGAAGTTGCAGTTTTACTACCTGCTACAATTGCTAAGTTAGCTTTTTCTTCACCAATGTTATTCTTTGGGTTTGTACCTGCTGTATGGCTTGCTGTAACACTAATTGAATAGTCTGTACCTTCTTCAACTGTAAATTTTTCAAATGAGCCTGTAGCAGTTGTGCTACTATGTGATGCTGTATCTGTAACTGCATATGTTGCAGTAACACCTGTTGCTGGTCCATATTGATAATTACCTGCATTGAAACTTACACTATAGCCAGGAGTAAATTCAGTACCAACTTCTTTTGCGCCTGCGCCTGTTAATGTGATTGATACGCTTGGTTGTGTAATTGATGGATCTTTTGCTTTAACAAAGATTGTATCAAATACTTGTTTTAAGTTTTTGCCTGCTGCTGAGATTGTAGCTTGACCGTTTTGTAATGTAATGTTTCCAATAGCACTTGTAGTAACTAAATCTTGATCGAAATAAACATTTTCAGCATTGTAGTTTCCATCCATTGCTTTTCATGTGCTTCCATCCCAGATATATCCTGTATGTGCTACTTTATCGCCGCTAATTGTTTCTTTAACAATAGCAATATCACCAATTTCTTTTGCTGCACTTCCGACAACTTCATTAATAGCAACAATATGATCACCGCCATTTTCAACTGTAGCTTCATAGAAGCCCATTGGAGAAATGTAATAACGTAAATCGTTTCAAGAATTAACGCCATCACCGACTTTAAGTTTGTAAGTGTCTGTTTCTAAGCCGATTTCACCATTTAGAAGAACAGGATTGTTTGTCTTCCAATTGGATGCAATGTCGTGTCTAAGAACGAGACGTGTTTTGAGAGTTTTATTCTCTGCCATTTTCTTTTGCACCTCCGCAATCAATTAAATTTATTCTGGGAATATTATCTATTCCTCCTATAACAACAAAATTACTGCCATTTCAGAAGTACAAATTAGGTTCATTTGTTGCTATATATAATTTATCAGGTTCACCAACGACTGGAAACTCCAAATGTGAACCAAAGATCAATTCTTTACTAGCTACGATACCATTTCCAATCCAACTTTGAATAGTTTCAACAAGTTCAGGAGAAAGGTCTTCGATACTAATAGAACCGTCTAATAATTTTTGTAAGGCATAGTCAATTTCCTTACCAGTATAGTTACTTTGATATTTGTATCCCATAAATTACCCCTCATTTCAATAGAAAATCAATCCGTCTTTTGTTTCGATTAATTGATTATCTTCTGTAGCAAAGTTGCTATATCTACTTGATTTAATTTCATCTGCTGCAGCACTACCTGGATCAGTATTGAATGCGGCTTGTTCAAGGAAATTATCCTCTACAGTCATTTCAACGGCAGTTGAACAATAGAAGTATTCAGGTTCAAATAAATCACCTTCATATGCAACTACCATAACGTGTCATATGCCAGGTCTTGCAGTGACTTCTGTTGGGATCCAACAATCTTTATCTCTATGGAAGCGGCTTGCATAAACATCACCATCTTGTTCATAAAGCATAAATGTATTACTTAATGAAGTTACGTGAGAGCTGACCTTTGTAAAGTCAAATACTTTAATATAACTATCATACATATTACCGAGACTTAGGTCACTTACTGCCAATGTACCGTCATCTGCTAAAATCATTGCAATAGATTGTTTACTTAAGGCAACATTATGATTATCTACATCAAGTGCATCAAGAGGGAAGGAAGGACGATAGAATGAAGGAGTAACAACACCATCTCAAATATCTGTAATAAAACGTTCAAGACCTGGTTCGCGGTTTCCTGTTACCTCATCTCTAATCTTTTCTTGAATGATTAAAATCATTTTGTAATTTACAGGATTAGAAGTAACTTCCTTAGGTACAAAAAAATCCTCGCCGTCGAATTCAAAAGTTAAATGATTGTTTTCAACGTCAAAGGCTACTTGTTGTCCTTGCTTGATTTTGTAATATACTTCTTTTGCCATAGAGACTTCGTCAAAGAAACCTATACGGAAGATGTAATTAGATAAATCACTATTGCGCCATAATAAACGAGATAAGTCAAAATGTAAGACAGTAACGAATTGGTCATATTGGCAACCTAAATTAATAGGGCCTTGATGTCCTGTTTTAATCTTACCGTTCTCATCAACTTGAATATTAATTTTTTCTTTGATACTGATAACTTCTGTTAAATTAGGGTTGTCAGTGTATGCAAAGATCGAATTAGTGGCGGCGTTATGTCTAATTGTTGGTAATAAACCTTTAATTGATTTAGTACTAACTTTATGACGAGCTAGCGCCGCTGAGGTACTTTTATATTGATAATGTGAACGATAGATAGGGTTTTTTCTAATTACTCGTGTCATTTTATCACCTCTGCTTATTTAAAGCTCATAATAATTCTATTTATAGTATAGCAGATTACGAATAAAAATACAAGTTTGGTTAAAATAAAAAGGACCTTGTGGTCCTTAGAATGTTTATTTATTTTCTTCATCTAAAATAGCAACTAATTTTCTAAAAAAAGCATCACCTATTTGATAGTATCCATCCATTGATGGGTGAACACCATTACTTCCTAAAGTATATTTTATATTACTTCTTGTATTAACAGTAACTTCTTTAGTAGGCATCATATGAATAGTATCAAATTGGCCTTTTGTATCTACATAGTAAGTAAAATCTTTAAATTCCTTTGATAAACATAATTCTTCTAATTGTTTATTATAATCCCATGCATAAAATGCAGTTCCCCGTGCGTCAGAATATGAACCACCTGCCCCATAGTTAGAACCACATCCTCCTGTTAAAGAGGGTATTTGGATACCCATACATATAATTTTTGCATTTGGATATTGAGAGTGTAATTTATTTAATAATATTTTTGCATCTGACATATGCTTTTTAATTTTACTATCATACGTCCATCCTAAAGAATTATCAGCAGCTCCTCCTCCATTTCATGTTAATAAACAGGCAGCAATATCAATTTGAGGGCATCCTTTTTCTTCTGCCCAATTTATGAAATCAACTTCATTAGTTAATTCATTCCAAAATGGGTTTCTTGATTCCCATTCAAAAGAACTTGGAGCAATAATTAAAGATGGAGATGCACAAACCATTGAAGTAGGCGCTTTAATATCTCCTCTTCTTCCTGTATTTCCTTCTCCTCTATTAAATTTAATTTTAGTAGTAGATATAAGATCTTCTAACTCCCATTTGAGGCCATTATTGTCTGTCCAGATTGATTTTTGTACATTATCTATTTCATAATCATGAGGAGAAGAAAGTGTTATAATAATAGCTCCATCAGTTGAGTCAGCACTTTGATTGTTTGTTAAGAATGAACTCCATGTCCATCCACCATACCCTTCATGCTTAATAAATTGGGTATTGATTGTATTCTTATTAGTTCCAAAAGTTTCAATAGTTAAATTAGGTAATTTTAACGAAGCAGGGCCAGAAACTGTATCTGAAGTCCCAACTAATCTTCTAATTCCTTCAGCTGCCCATGCTCCTGAACCAGTTAAGGAGTCTCCAAATACACATAAATTTTTTGTTACTGGTGTACTTAGTGTAGGTACTTTATGTATATTGAGTGTTGTTTCCTTTTCTGCTATATATCTACCTTTAAAATCTCTTAATCTTATTGTTAATTTATATGTTCTATTATCATTGGATGTAGGTGTATATTCAAAATAGTCAGGATAGAAACTACCTTTAGAGCATCTACAATCAATACCAAATCTAGTATAATCTCCAAAACATTTAATAATACTTCTAAAGAAAAGTTGGAATGTGTCTCCTTCTACTAAATCATAAGATTTAGCAAGCATTATTTCTGCTTCTGTTGTAGATTCAACTCCTTTATTATTAAGTACCTCGTTGACTTTATTATAAAAATTTCCGCCTTCTTCTGTATTTATATTATAAAAAATAGATGTATTATCTAATACCCCTACAATACATGGTATAATATATAAGGAATCTACATCGTTATTTTGTATCGAGCTAGTTAATCTTGAAATATGTTTTGCATAAGAGGAGCCTGGAATTTTTCCTGAAGTTTTATACCAAGAGAAAGTATTCCACCCTGCTGGGTATTTAACTCTATTTCTTTCAGCTTCTTCTGCTGTATCTATTGAGCTACCTGCTGCACTAATTCGAATAGCGCAGGCAGAACAAATTGAATTATATTCATAGCAAAGCATTAACATATCTTTTTGCTCATTAATAAATGGAGTATCAAATTTAACTGTTTGCCATTCCCATTGATGAGTCAAAGGAGAATTTAATTTGTGGGTTTCCTCTTTAACCTTGAGGCTAGGCCATAAATCTGCAGGTAACCCTTTCTCTGTTAGTTTATCTTTTATTTCTTCAAATTTTGGTACTCTATATAAGGTTATTCTAATGTGAGTAGGTGGATCTCCTGCCGACGTATTTGTAGGCCAAGCTAATTTACCAGGAACCTTAATATATTCTATCTTTTCAGGGGTTCCTATATATGCCATCCATCCAGAAAAGATGGACGAGCTTCCATATTCTGATAAAGTTCCATTTTTATACTCTGTACCATTTTGACCAACAATATTATAAAGAGGGCCCGAAGAATTGGCAAAGAAGTCTTCATCTACTGTTTTATATGTTGTAATCCATCTTCCTTCTGTTATTCTATTTCCTAACTGGCTTGCAAACTCATTAAGACCAGCTACATTATCTAAACTTTCTTGTATTTCTTGTGCTGTTTGTTTAAGTTGGAATCTTGCCATATATTACCCCTCCACAGATGTTATAGTTAAGCCATCACTACTTACAAAGTAATAATTATCACTTGATACTAAATTACCACTTCCACGATTAGGAATTAGTCATTCCGGTGATAGTAAGAAATTATTAGCGATTTGACCACTAACTATATTAAATCATATTGTTTTTTCATTTTTAGGATTATTACCAATTAATGTAATATCTATTGTGCCGGCGTCTTGTGTTAATTCGGCTGGTAGCCAAATAATATCAGATGCCGTTTTAATTTTAATTAATTGACTAAGTTGTTTATTATTAAAGTAGATATATCAATTATCATCTAAATCAGTATTTACTGGTAAATTAGATAGAGATATATATTTAATATATCGATCCATTTTATTGCCAAAAATATTGGTATCTACTTGTAGCATATCATTTAAAATAGACAAATTAATTTTATTTTTAACAAGCGCTACTAAATCTAATCCTTCATATGAGTCTACTGCCGACTCAAAAAAATCATTAGATATATATTTGATAAGAGGATTAACTTTACAAGTTGTATTTAATACAGATGAAATAAAAATTTCCTCTTCTGATGGATTATCAATATTACCTTCCACATTGTCAAGCATATTTTCTTTAATAGATAAGATAACTTGATAGGGTGCTGATGTAATTGTTAATTCAAGCGGCACTATAAATTCACCATGCTCAACTTCATAAACGAGTGGATTATTTTCATCTAATGGTGCTGCTATATTATAGAAGGTTAACGCCATATTATAATTATGAGATAAACTGCTATTTCATTTTAACTCACTGGTATCAAATATAATTTTAGTAACATTGCTATCGCCTTGATAGCCGAGATCAATCGTATTTGGAGTAACATTACCATCTACGCCGACTTTAATTGTTTGCACTGAACGGAAAAAATCTTCTCGTGGTAATTCTTTATATGTTCTTTTTACAGGAGTAAATACTTCTACTTCTGGCTTAGTTTCTTTAACTATTTGACTTGGATTATCTTTTCTAAAAATTAATGCCATAGTACCCCCTCCATATATACTCTTATCATAAGAAGTATACTCTCTTATGGTATAAAATACAAAAATGGAGAGGTTTATTTATCCTCTCCATCTATATTACTTCTATACTCAATTAAATTCATAACCGCATAACAGGCCAAGTCTTTCATTGTATCTTCAATTGATTCAAAATTGTTAATGCCACCAGTAATTAAATTAGTTAGTCTATCTAACTTATTATGTAGCGGCACTAAGCCCGAGATGGGGCCTAAATCCTCATAAAGTTTACCAAAACTATTGCCATAGTTTTCATTCTTCATAGCATATAGGTCAGCCATCTCATTAACGATACGTCTGAATTCTTCTATTTTTTCTTTGTTAGTCAATTCGGACTCCTTTCTAAATTCTATCTGTTAATACGTATTTCTTGCCCCATTTAGTTGCTTGTTTTTCAAACCAAATATCATCGTATGCAGTTGGTGGAGTAACTCCTTTGCGGTAGAATTTTAACTCCCTATACCAGTATCTTATCATACTTGGAATTGCAATAATAAATGGGAAAAGTGGACCCCATAAACAGTTTTGTAACCCGTGGCCACTTTCATGTGAGCGTAGATGATCGCTGTTTATACTACCTTCATCACAAATAAAGAAGCATCCAAAATTAACACCTCCTCAGTTTTTTCCTACGACACCATATAATCTGCCGTGGAAGACGCGCACTCTTTTCATGCAAGCTAAAACCGCAATTGGAAAAAGTCCGATAAGGCTCATGATAATCCCTCATGTGAACGAAAGAACATAAAAGCCTATTCGTTTTAAAATAAGTTTTGTTGTCATATCAAACCTCCATATTTTTTATTATAAACTAAAATTTTGAAATAGTCTATCTTGACAACTTAAAATTTCTATGTTATACTATGATTAATTTAGAAAGGATTAGAAAGAGAATGATATTAAAATCAAAGAAAGTTAACAAAGAAGGATTTACCACTTTAAATTTTACATTAATTATTACCGATGATGAAGTAAAGAATGCTTCCTTTCCACCTGAATTTATCGAGGCATTTTTAGCCGACTTAAAGGTAGATGAGGGTGAAAGTATCAAAAATATCAGTTTAGAAGAATTGTTCGCCATTGTCTTTCAAAAGGCCACTGAAGAAGTCGGTGATGATGACGAAGAGGAGTATATAGCATAATGACAATTACAATGAAAATGAAGAATAGCAGTGAGATGATTATTACAGATGTAACCGTAGAAGATGTAATTGCTCTCATTAATAACTTAACACCTTCTTCTCATGTAGCCCATATCACTTCTGCCGAACTACCTGATTATACAGTAGTAGAAAGTAGGAGATATGATTATTAAATGCTTTAACGAACATCATAAATATCTATTATTTATGGATGTTGAATTTAATCAAAGAGATTTAGTACAATTCGCCGGGCTACTCTTTCAACGCATTGGGTGAGACGGCACTTATCAATTAAAGAAGTCGTGTAATATTTATATTACTCAAAAGGTGTGTTATCCATTTGCTGAATATACCAACATAACAAATAACTTCTTAGCCGAAAATGGCGTTGCACTTGAAGATGCCCGCACCTTTTTAACAGATGACTTATTAGGTGATGTTGATTTAGATGACTTGCTATTGATTAGTCATGGCTTGAAGAATGATCGCCTTATTTTATTAGATAACGGCATTGGTTTATCGAAATCAGATGGCAAGGTTGTAGACGGCTATTGCACTTTTAATGCAGCGAAACGTATACTTGAGAGACAAAATCATTTAAAATTGGAAGATTTGGCTACTGAATGCGGCTATTACTTACATCACGCCCACAATGCATTCTCAGATGTATGGGCTGAGGTAGCGATATATACTTATTTAAGAAAAATGGAGGAACAGAAAAAAGAGGAGGCGACTAATGAAATTAGTTAATTTTAACACATTAAAAATTCATGAAGCAGAAGGACAACCAAATATCTATTCTGAATCATTGATATGAAATAAGGATTGTTCTATAGGCGGTTTTGCAGCGCAAGTTAGAGCAAAAATAGCGGCTGTATTGCCAAAACCAGTTATATTTGAATTGGATGAAGGGGTCTTCGATTTCACCGCTCAAATTGAAGTTCAAGATGAAGATGAAATTAATGACGTTATGGAGTGCATCACAAATGTCGTTTTGACAGTAGTATTTCAATATATTACATTGTTAGATAGTCGTGACAGAGAACGCCGCTTAAACATTCCAGAAGATTGGAAAAGTGATGTTTTTGCACCAATTAGCCTTTTGAAAAAGGCCGTTAATAATTTAACAATCATTAATGCACTTAATATTATAATTCATTTCACCTACCAAGGTATAGATATAGGACACTATAATTTGGTAAATCAAATGGAGAAATAATTATGAGAACTCTAGAATTTTACACAGATGGAGCCTACTCTAGTAAAACAGAAATGGGAGGTTGAGCTGCCATCTGTATTGAGGATGGCGTTTTAATTGATCAACGTAGCGGTTATGAACCCTATTCAACTAATAATAGAATGGAGATAACCGCCATTTTGTCTGCATTTGAGAATATCAATACCATTGAAACAAGCCGCACTAAAGTTGTTATTTATACAGATAGTGCCTATTGCGCTAACACTCTTAATCAGGGATGATATCGTAATTGAATTAAAGACAATAAATGACAAACATCTGATAGACAGCCTGTTAAAAATCAAGACTTATGGAGTCGCGTTATAGCACTCTATATTAAATTGTCAAAGCGCTTTCATATTGAGGTCATTAAAGTCGCCGCGCATACTGGTAATAAATGAAATGAGATAGTAGATCAAATGGCAAAGAATGCTCGTAAGGAGTTAGAGAAATAATGAGAATATTAGTATTGGTACCGCTTGATGGTCGTCACGCGGCGGAGGTAATGTCTATACGTAAAAATTTAACCGCGGAAGAGAACAATCACATCTGTGATATGGTTAATTTTATTGACTATTTATTGAACTTAAAGGTTGTAAATACATACAACGAGGCCTTCCGTAGGGCAATAAATGGATTATTTTGTGAATATGAGGCATCTGTGAAAAGCAATAGCGATTTAATTGTATTCGGTAATGCACCAAAGAAATTGCAATTTGATGCCGTTTTCACTTGGCAAGGTAATTGAGATAAGGATTTAGTTGTTGAAAAATATAGAGAGGTTTTTGCCGACAATCAAGAGGCTTTAGACTTGCTTAACTTCTATAGTCCACTTGATTCAAAATTTGTCTTAGACGGACCTCAGCCAACTGCAAGTTTCTTGAGAGATTATTTACAGACAGATCCTCATTTAGAAAAGATTAGAGAAAAATATAAAGATAAATTAAAATTTAAGGAGTAAAAATATGATTGAATACACTATTGGTGATCAAGCATATGGAATAGAAGATATAGTAAAGAAAGAGGTGGCGGCCTTAGATAAAACACAAAAAGCCGCCGTTCTTTCTACAGCTAAAAAAGTTGCAATCAAAGCATCAGCTGGTAGCGGAAAAACGAAAACGCTTATTTCTGCCATTTTAGCATATAGGTATGAGTATATCAACGCTAAAATTTGCGCTATTACTTTCACTAGAGCGGCGCGCAAAGAAATGGAAGAGCGCTTAGAAAACTGCGGCATTAGGAATGTAGACGTTACAACTATTCATGTTTGGTCACGAAATTTATTAAGTAAATTGGAAGATAAATACAATTTTAAAGTACACATATTAACAGATGCGGAGATTAAAGATATCTTAAGTATGTTAGTATCTTTTTACAATAGAGAAAAACCACGCAGTAGAAGAATAGCTATTAATATTGGCGTCTTATTTTCTTGGGTAACTGGTAATAAACAAATGGATGTTACAGACAATTATCGTCGTGTATTGTCTGCGTTAGAGGAGAGATATATACAATATAAAAGTGATAATAATTTATACGATTTTTCTGACTATCCTAATTGTTTATACGATTATTTAGTTAAATATGATGAGAGAATCAGTAGTATCGATGCACTTTTTGTTGACGAGTTTCAAGATATTGACCCGGTACAATATGAATTATTTAAGTTAGTAGATTGTGATAAAAAATTCTTCATCGGTGACGCATGGCAAAGTATCTATATGTTTAGAAATGCTGATGGCGCCGCGTTTGAGAAGTTAGAAGATTTTAACCATTATAATTTATGGTATAACTATCGTAGCTACCAAATAATTGTTGACTACGCTTGTACGGTCTACAGGGCTCTTGAGGACGATTATATGGGACATACTGTAGCAGATGTACCTTTTGCAAAAGAGTGTAATGTCATTTGCCATCGTGGAAATGATGAGGGGTCGGTCTTCATTATTGACTCAGCGGAGAATGGATACTATATTAATAATAAACGTGAAATTACAAGAATGAGAGGTTATCGAGATCTTAAGTTTTGCGTTGATGCGGTTATAAAGGATGCTATGATACTTTGCCGCACAAATAAACAAGTTAAAGCATTACAAGAATATGGCTTACAAAATGTTTCAACTGTACATCAGGCTAAGGGGTTGGAATACGATAATGTTATTTATATTGATACCCCGATGCGTGGTATAGAAGACTTAAATGTTGCATATGTTGCATTGACTAGGGCTAGGAATAAATTGTGCGTTATTCCATGGTCGTGGATGGAAACTTATGTAAGCGGAGTTTGAAATGCTTATTAGAGAGGTATAGCTATGATGAGATATGAGACCCTTTCCATGACTTCACTAAAAAATAAAGCAAATGGTAGTATAGTTACCTTAAAAGATATTTGTGACTTATCTACACATATCTATTGAGCTTGCTACTATAGCGAACAAGATAATACATATTATGCTTTCGAAGAGGAAAATATAGAAGTAGGTCGTATAGTTAATGGAAAAATTAGATGGGAATATATTTTTTGTTTGATAGTTTCAGACGATGTGGAATCACTAAAAATTAGTGGCGAAAATTACTACGTAGACGAAGAAGAAGTTGTCGCATCTGCTTCAATGTCGTTTGAGACCATAATAGAACTACCAACTATAACTACTTATAAAGCTGGCGAATGAGTATTGGTTACATATGTTACAGCGTCATATAGAATGGCAGGACCTGCAATGTCTAAAACTGAAAAAACATATAATATAATTATACCATTAAATGGTACTACATTTTTTAGTTTATCTACATGAAATACTGATACCAACTTCCCTCTCACGATGATAAGAGGTGACTATACAAAATTTATATCTTTTTCCAATAAAAGCATTAGTACTGGACATCTTCCTTTGTTGAGGCAACATTGCAGTGTAAATGATTGTGCATTAATTAGTCAAGATAGTAATAAAGAGTTGCATAGCATTACTATTTGTGGAAAAACTTTCACTGCCGAAAATGGACAAGTAGTAATTAATTCGTCAACTTGAATGTATAATGGATTAGAAACTATTTTTGTAATCTGACATGAAAAAACTAACGTATCTAAAACAAGTATTGATTCATATCAATATCAAATGGACGAGAAACGTCTTACCGGAGAAACTGTTGATTTGAATGTTAAAAACCAAGAAGAGCATTCGGCAAATTGTATCATTCCAAATTACTTGATCAATAATCAAAATTTTGCTATAAAAACATATACAGATCCTGTGTATATGAAAGAGGCTTATAATGGTTTTCGTTACAACTATAATCTTACTTTTCCAACATCAACATCATCATCTCAAAAAAGTTCTTCACCTTATTGATGATATGGAATACCTAAAAACTGGCCTCCACACGTGTTTTTTGAAGACTTTTTAAATACGGATTTGGCGTATAGTCAGCGTATTATAAAAATAGGATGAAACAGAGACCGAAAACAATTAACCTTATTCAAAGATAACGGTACAAATGAGATGCTGGATTTAACTAATGCAGACTTCCCAATTTATATAGCAATACGAGTTCCTAAAGATCCAATTATTGATGTAAAACAGGGCTTTAATATTTATGAGATGAGTAATAGTATTAATACCATCTGATTTGGTAATAATAATGAGAAAGTTTGAGTAGATATAAATGTAGAGTCAGGCTTGCTTATCTACACTATAGAAAAAAGTACTGAAAACTTCACTCTACCATACGATGATTTATCTAAAGTTTTAAATCAAATTGTTTACACCGATTTGCCCGACTTAATAAAACGTCACTCAAATATTAAAAAAGCATATAGCAAAAAAATTCTCGAATGACGTATAAATGATTCCACAATAAAGCCAGATTATCCAAGCAACATTCTCGATTGTCGTTGCAATATTAACGAAATTTATTTCAATTTTCCGGGGTATGTAGATGCTCTGTGATTTGAGGATGATTATTACAATCAACAAAATGAAAAATGATTTATTCAAGAAGATGGAACCGATTCAGGTTCAATGTTTTATTTGGCAATTGACCCACCCAGCCAAGAATTTAGCGTTGATTATTTAAGCCACACCTTTATGCATTGTAAATATAATGGCTTGTTTAAAACCACCTTTTTTACTTTAGGAAATTTATTTAACAGGCCTGCAAATGGAGAAAAATTAAATAGTTTAGCTTCTGCAACGGATAATAGTTCTATTATTATTAATGCTACTACTATTGCGCAAAATGAAAAAGACTATGGACATAGCTTTGAATTTGACTACATTCCGGGTACTGATTATAATGCTAAAATGTATTTTCCAACTATGTTTCAAGCGTTAACAACTCAAGCCATCTCTTCAGATAGTAAATATCGAATATGTAAATTGTATTACAACAGAGTTACTTCTACCACATCTCAAGCCTGATTTGTAGATA